>Ga0307377_10000079_pt1 | contig 137954 bp, 122 predicted proteins | sample TR3MG_FD_202535 | JGI IMG/M metagenome (GOLD analysis project Ga0307377, IMG submission 202535) | Soil microbial communities from Risofladan, Vaasa, Finland - TR-3 | ecosystem: Environmental > Terrestrial > Soil > Coastal area > Acid sulfate soil | place: Finland: Risofladan, Vaasa... | reverse complement strand
GGTCAGTTCGGCGGTCAGGGCATAGTAGGGGACGTTGGTCAGCGTCCAGGCCGTGTCGAAGAGCAGGAAGGTGACGGCGATCCAGGCGAAGACCCACACATCAGGCAGGCCGCGCGGCACGAACCACAACAGCATGATGGTGACGGCCAGCGGCAGGGCGCCGAAGATCATATAGACGCGCCGCTTGCCGAAGCGGGAGGTGGTGCGGTCGGAGAGCCAGCCAAACAGGGGGTCGTTGATGGCGTCCCAAATCTTGCCGACCAGGAGGGCGCTGGAGGCCAGCGCGGGCGCGATGAGTACGCCGTCGGTGTAAAAGACCATGAGGAAGAACTGGATGGCGGAGTTGACGACGGCGTTGCCGACGTCCCCCACGCCGTAGATGAGTTTGGTCGTCCCCTTGAGTTTGTCGTCCCTCTCTGCCACGGGGCTGCCTCCTTGTCAATGCGCGTGGGTGCTCCCGGCGGACCACAGTCCGCCGTGCTGCGAAGCCGCTGGACTGTTGTCCAGCGGGAGCAGCCCTCTCACATGCTCCCGGCGGACAACAGTCCGCCGCACTCTCAAGCCGCTGGACTGTTGTCCAGCGGAAGCGGCCCTCTCACATGCTCCCGGCGGACCACAGTCCGCCGTGCTCTCAAGCCGCTGGACTGTTGTCCAGCGGAAGCGACGGATGAAAGTTAGAAGCCGAAGTGGGTCCAGTCGGTGCCGGTGACCACGGAAAAGGCGAGGATCAGGAAAATGATCAGCAGGATGAGCCCGCAGCCGCACCCTGTGCACGATACCCCTCGGCCAAAGCCAAACCTCTTTTGCATCCAGTCAAAAATGAAATCGAGGAACGCCAGTTTGAGAATGCCAGACAGACAACCAGGTCTCCCACGCATTTTCTACCTCCTGCACGTATAATTCGCACAAACCCCGCCAAGGTTGCACGGAACACGCAACACGCAACACGTTTCACGTTTCACGAATCACGTGTTCCGTGTACTCCCTTCGACCAAAACTCTCCACGTATTCCAGCGACTGGTGCCGGAAGTAGGTGTTGTACAGTTCGGCGTAATGGCCGCCCTGGGCCATCAGCCCTTCGTGTGTGCCCTCTTCGATGATGCGGCCATGGTCCATGACGATGATGCGGTCGGCGTGCTTGACGGTGGACAGCCGGTGGGCGATGACGATGGCGGTCCGGTCGCGCATGATGGTCTCCAGCCCCTCCTGGATCTGCGTCTCGGTGAAGGGGTCCACACTGGCGGTCGCTTCGTCCAGGATAAAGATGGCCGGGTCTTTGAGTAGCACGCGCGCCAGGGCCACCAGTTGCCGCTGCCCCATGGAGAGGTTGGCTCCGCGCTCGCCCACGTCGGTGTTCAGCCCGTCCGGCAGGTCGGCCAGCCAGTCCCCGTGGCTGATCTGCATGGCGGCCTGGCGCACCTCCTCTTCACTCGCTGCGGGCTTGCCGTAGCGAATGTTGTCGGCCACCGTGCCGGAAAAGAGGAACGGCTCCTGCGGCACCAGGCCGATGTGCTGGCGGTACTGGCCCAGGTCGAGGCGGCGGACGTCGCGGCCGTCCACCAGCAGTTGGCCCCCCTGGAACTCGTAGAAGCGGGCGATCAGGCGGGCGATGCTGCTCTTGCCCGCCCCGGTGTGCCCGACCAGCGCCAGCGTCTCCTTGGGACGGACGTCGAGCGAAAAGTCGGGCAGGACCGTTTCCGCGCCGGTGTAGGTCAGTTTGAGGTTCCGGAATTCGATGTGGCCGTCCAGTTTCTCCACCGGTTCAGATGCCTCCTGAACGACCTTGGGCTCGGCGTCAATCAGGGCAAAGACCCGCTCGGCGGCGGCCAGCCCGTCCTGGAACTGGCTCCAGAAGGAGGCGATGCTGACGAGCGGCCACCAGTAAAAGCCTACAGCCTGCATGAACAGGTACCAGTTGCCGGGGCTGACGGCCCCGCTGCGCACGGTCAGCCCACCCGCATAGATGAGCGCCGCCACCCCCAGGCCGGACGAGATGCCCAGGACGGGAAAGATGGTGTTGAGGGTCAGCCCGCGCCGCAATCCCATCTGGTACGCCTGCTTGTTGGTGGCGGCAAAGTCGGCGTAGATGGCGTGTTCCTGCCGGAAACTCTTGGCCACCATGATGCCGCTGATGGATTCCTGGATCTGGGCGTTGATCTTGGCCGTCACCCGGCGGGCGCGCTGGGTGACAAGGCGGGCGATGCGCCGGAAACTGAGGGCGACGGTGACGGCGATGGGCGCCATGCCCATCAGCAGCAGCGTCAGCCAGGCGTTGATGCTGAACAGCCAGAAGGAGAGGAGCAGGACGAGCAGCACCTGGCTCAGCAGGCTCATGACCAGGTTGACGACCTCGGAAAAGTCCTGGGTGTCGGAGGTGACCCGGCTGACGATCTTGCCCGAAGGGTGCTCGTCGTAGAAGGAGAGGTCGTGCCGGATGGTGGCGTTGAAAACGTCTTCCCGCAGCCGCAGCACGACGTCCCCCATCACGCGGGTGGCGAACAAGCGGTTGACGTAGTTGAAGGTCCAGCCAAACACGCCCAGCAGGAGGATGCCGGCGGCGGCCAACAGGATGCCCCGGGTGGAAGGGGCATGGGATAGGAGATCAATGGCCTTGGAGATGAGGATCGGCCCGGCGCTGCCGGCCACCGAGTTGAGCGTGATGGCGAGGGCGACCAGGGCCATCTGCCGCGCGTGAGGCCGGAAGTAGCCGGCGATGCGGGCCACCAGTTCCCGGTCGCTGTATTGGCGGTCGTAGGCTTCGGTTTCGAGGCCATCTAGAATAAAGCCCATTAGTCATACCTCGCAAATATCCGCCGATAATCCACACACCGCTCCATCAACTCCTCGTGCGTGCCCTGGTCCACCAACGCGCCCCGGCGCAGGACCAGGATGCGGTCGGCCCAGCGGATCTGGCTCAGGCGGTGGGTGATGATGAAGGTGGTGCGCTGGCTGCTGATGCGGCGCATGGCGCGCTGGATGTGATCCTCGGTCGCGCTGTCTATAGCGCTGGTCGAGTCGTCCAGGATCAGGATGCGCGGGTCGGTCAGGAAGGCGCGGGCGATGGCGACGCGCTGCCGCTCCCCGCCAGAGAGCGTCACGCCGCGTTCCCCTACCTCCGTAGTGTAGCCGTCACTGAAGCCGGTGACGAAGTCGTGGGCCTGGGCTTCGCGGGCGGCCCGCTCGATCTCCTCCTGGCTGGCCTCCGCGCAGCCAAAGGCGATGTTTTCGGCGATGGAGCGGGAAAAGAGGAACACGTCCTGCTCGATGGTGGATATCTGCGAGCGCAGCGATTCCATGTTCCAGTCGCGCACGTCCACGCCATCCACCAGCACCTTTCCGCTGTCGGCATCGAAGATGCGGTCGATCAGGCGGGTCAGCGTCGTCTTGCCGGAGCCGGTCTGCCCAACGAGGGCGATCGTCTCCCCGGGCCGGGTGGTGAAACTGACACCCTTGAGCACCGGCTTGCCGTCGTAACTAAAGTGCACGTTCTGGAAGACCACTTCTCCCTGGATCGGCCGGGCGAGGCCCGCCTCGTTCTCGTCCAGTTCTGTCTCCGTGTTGATCAATTCCAGGATGCGCTCGGCGCTGGCCACGCCCAATTGCACCAGGTTGAAGGAGAAGATGGAGATGAAGGTGGGGAAGCGCAGCGTGCCCATGAGGCCCATGAAGGTGACGACCTGGCCCAGGCTGATGGCGCCGGTGCGCCATAGGAGCATGGAGTGCAGGAAGGCGCCGGCCCAGGCCAGGGCGAACGCCAGTGTCGGCAGGTACATGGCCTCGATCTCACCCTGGCGCACAAAGTAATCGCGGAACACGCGGGCGTTCTGGGTGAACTTGCTCCACTCGTAGCGTTCCTGGGCGTTGGCTTTGACGACTTCGATGCCGGTGATGGCTTCCGCCAGCCCGGCGTTCATGGTCCCGAACTGCTCGCGCTGGGCGATGCTGACCGGCTTCAGGCGCCGGTTGTAGTCGTACACGGTGATGGCCAGCAGGATGAGGAAGATGAACGGGACGAGCAGCAACTGGAATTGGAGACGGCCGATGATGAAGACGGGGACGACGATGCCCATAAGCGAGTCGGTGATCAGCATCAGGCCGGGGCTGAACATAAAGTTGAGCATGCGCACGTCGTTGGTGGCGCGGGCCATGATGTCGCCGATGCGCTGCCGGCCGTGGAAGGTCTGGCTCTTGCCCAGCAGGCTCACGTACAGTTCGTCGCGGGTGTCCCGTTCGATGCGCTGGGCGACGAACTCGACGCTGGAATTACGCGCCAGTCCGGTCAGGCCCTGCCCGATGGCCATGCCCATCACGCTCAAGGCCAGGATCAGTAGCGGTGAGGTGGGGTTTTGCCCGCCCAGCCAGCCGGGCGCGGTGATCAAGTCGAAGCCCCGGCCGATCAAGACCTGGATGTTACTGTAGAACAAGTTGTTCAGGATGGCGGCCAGGATGGCGGCCAGGGGGAACAGGGGATAGCGCAGGAGGTGAGAGATGATCCAGCGCGCCGGCCCGGAGCGGTCGAAACGGTATTCGTTTTCCAGTCTGAACTCTCGCTTGGTCAACGGGAACTTCTCGTGGGCTGTAGAATGCGAGGTCTAAGAATACCACACATGTCATCCAAACGCCAGTACAAACAAGCCCCCCACGCAGTGGGGGGTTCGGTGACTGCCTGCCCACGCCCGCCTGGCGCAGCAGTGACCCTACCCCCACCTGCGGTGCTTGGTGTGCTTTCATATTGACATTTGCTTGGTCCTGGCATAGAATAGTCGAGACCTGTCCACCCGCCGCTCACGCGCAATGCCCGGCATGCGATGAGATGTGGTGCATGCACTGAAATAAAGCAAGGCATGAACAAAGACGAGCTTGTAGAGGTCCTCCAAGAACTGGATGCTCAGTTGTCATCGTCGTGCGACGTGGTCCTAGTCGGCGGCGCGGCAATGATCCTGCATTTCGGTGCTCGTCGCGCCACGCGTGATATTGACGTGTTGGTGCTACGGGGCGATGTGCAGGAGCTGCGACAGGCTGCCAGAATGGTCGCTCAGGAATATGACTTGCCTGAGGGCTGGATGAACGATGCCGTGAAAGGCTTTGCCGACATTCTACCGCCCGATTTCTATCACCGCCTGTTTCTATTGCCGTTGTCATTCCAGCGCCTGCGTATCTATGCGTTGGGACGGCCGGAGCAGGTGGCAATGAAAATCGTTGCATTACGTGAGCAAGATTTGGAGGACCTGGACCTCTTGCTTCCTGCAATGTCCGAATCGGACAGGGAAACGCTCGTGGCAATCATGCATCACGTGAGCACCTTCAGACCGGATTGGGCGCAAAAGATCAGGTATTTCTTGCAGGAGCAGGGATGGGGGATCGAATAGATCATCTGTTTCAGGAGTGGCACCGGCTGGGAGGAGCGGTATTGTTAGACAAAGTGGATACCACTGTGTCCGCTCGCAGGCCCGAGCAGGTCATCGCCGAAAGCACTGCCTATTGTCGTGAGTCGGGCCGTCTTACCTGGGTCGTGCTTGGCTGGCTAACGCGCAACATTGAGCAGGTTGATGAAGAGTCGCTATTGCAAGAGACGAGTCGGTCCGGTGATCTGTCCGTCCTGGGCGTCTTGTGTGACGCTGCCTACCTGCGGAACCCTCATTCGAAATTCGAGCGGATCATCCGTGCCTGTAAAGTACCTGACACGGTCGAACCATTCTTCAAGCGGGTAGCACGCAGCCGATTGGCACTGGCCCTGACGCAGGAGAACCCGTTGGACGTTTTCCGAAGATGGAACTATTTGTGTGGCGAGTTGCGCTACCTGTGACGACGGGGCTGGCGGAGCAGTGACCGGGCCCCCACCGTAGGTGGGGGCCCGGCGTGCTTTCAGAGCAGGGCCAGGAATTCGGCGAGCATGATGGCGGTCGCGCCCCAGACTTTGTGGTGGCCCACGGCGTAGAAGGGGACGTGCAGGGGCATTTCCCGCCAGATCCAGTCTTCCTCCCGCCGCGTGGCCGGGTCCAGCAGCATTCGTAGTGGGACCTCCAACAGTTCGGCCACCTCGTGGGGGTCGGGGTGAAAGGTGGGCTGTTGGGGGGTGTAGGCGACGAAGGGGTGGACGACGTTGTGGCTGGGTGGGACGTACAGCGGGGTGAGAGGCCCCAGGACCTCCAACGGACCGGTAGCGATCCCGATCTCCTCCTGCGCCTCGCGCAGCGCGGTTTCCTGGAGCGAGGCGTCCCCTTCCTCCCATCCGCCTCCTGGCAGCGAGATCTGGCCGCTGTGGTGGTTCAGGCTGGAGGTGCGCACGGTCAGCACCAGGTAGAGCGCATCACGGCGGGGGTACAGGAACAGCAGCACTCCCGCTTGCCGGGCCGTGGTGCCAGGAGGAGGCTGGAATGGGCGGGGCTGCGGCGCCATCGTGACCTGGGCACGGGGGCCAGGCAGCGGGCCCCGCATTGCAGCGCGGATGTGTTCGATAGAGGGGGAACCGTGCTGTAGCGTCTGCATGGATCTGGGGATCAGTGATCAGTGATCGGTGATCAGCGTCTAGGGATCAGGCATCTGCGTTCACGTCTTCGTCTGCGTTCATCTGCGTTCGTCCGCGTTCATCTGCGTTCCCATCCTCATCTGCGTTCACGCCTTCGTCTGCGTTCATCTGCGTTCGTCTGCGTTCATCTGCGTTCCCATCCTCATCTGCGTTCACGTCTTCGTCTGCGTTCGTCTGCGTTCATCTGCGTTCATCTGCGTTCCCATCCTCATCTGCGCTCGCGTCGTCGAACATGGCGATGGGGCCCCAGCGGGCCTCGCACAGCGCTTTCAGGTCGGTCTCCAGCCGGTGCAGCAGCTCGACCTTACGCGCCCAGGTCTCCCGGTTGTCCAGGTGCAGCAGGTCCAGCAATTCCTGGTCAAAGCGGTCCGGCTTGGTGGGGAGATCCGCCAACAGTTGGCTGATGCGCGACGAATACCGGTTGTAGCTGGGGCGGTCGTTCAGCACCATCACCAGGTCCACGAGCAGGTTCTTGATCGCCGCCAGGTCCAGGCCGACCCATTCTCCGCGCTGGACGTATTTCTTGTAGCGGATGGTGCGCGCGTGCAGCAGGCGCAGGTCCGCTTGGACGCGGGCTTTGAGTTCTGCGTCGCTGTGGACCTGGCTGGCCCGGCATAACTGGGACGTCAGGTCGTCCTTGTCCAGCACCGTCACGTAGTCGAAGCAGAATTGAAGTTGGTGGGGCAGGTGGTAACTGACGTCGAACCAGGTGTCGCGGAAGACGAATTTGTCAATGACCTGCGATTGGACGGGCAAGGCGGGGTTGTCCATGCCGGCGATGGCCAGCATGACGTTCCGGCAGCCGATTGCGCGCAGCCGCTCCAACCGCTCGCCATTGGGGATGAGGGCGTGGACGGCCACCATCATGTCCACGTCCGAGTACGCGTCGTCCTCCCCACTGGCCGTGGAACCGACGATGAACACCGCCCGCACTCGTTCATCTTCCGTGTAGCCGTAGGCCTGGGTGAACGTTTCCGCCACCTGGCGATTGGTGTCTGTGCTCATGGGTCACCTCACAGGTTCGAATGGCGCCCCCGGGACGGGGACTGCGAGCAGAATGGCGCCCCCGGGACGGGGACTGCGAGCAGAATGACGCCCCCGGGACGGGGGCTGCGAGCAGAGCCCCCGGGACGGGGACTGCGAGCAGAATGGCGCCCCCGGGACGGGGACTGCGAGCAGAATGGCGCCCCCGGGACGGGGGCTACGAGCATCGCCCCCGGGACGGGGGCTGCGAGCATCGCCCCCGGGACGGGGGCTACGAGCAGAGCCGCCGGAGCAGCCCCTCCAGGCGGACGGGATCGCCGGCCAGCATCCGGGCCAGTTCCCGCCCCGCTTCGACCAGGAACGTCTCCCGCTCCGCCTCGGGCCGGGCGGCGGCCGCCGCGCGCAGGCTGGCCGCCAGCAGTTCGTCGGCCGGTACTTCGCGCGCCTCCAGCACCAGGCGCACGTAATCCAGGCGGGTGGTGAAGGCCCGCACCTCCTCGGGAGTGCACTGGTAGAGCCAATCGAGCGTGATGGGGGGTTGGGCGGGCAGGCAATGGCGGATGGCGGTGCCATCGCCGCAGCCCACCGCCAGCACGCTGACCTCGACGGGCACCTGGCGGTTCTGGCGATGGTCGCGTACCACGACTTCCTGGTCCTCCTCGCGCAGTTCGGCGCTGATCAGTTGGCGCACGAAGGGGTCGTCCTCCACGCTCACGTCGTAGATCAGGCCGTAGATGGCGCTGCCGGGCCTTTGCCCTTCGGCGCGCACGAACGAGCCGAAGGCCGGGATGTCGGGCTGCATGACCGCGCAGCCGATGGCAAAGCCGCGCGTGCTGGCCCGCAGCACCCGCCCGACTCGAAGATTCCCATTGCTCATACGCGATGCTTCCTTCTACCCTGGCGAGTCAGGGTCTTGTAGTAGGCCTTGGGCGAGAGGGCCGAGCGGAGCCCGGCACGCAAGAGCGCCGTGGTGATCATGGCTTCAAACGCTTCCCGTTCCTGGGCACTGATGTAGGCCAGTTCGTCGGCGCGGGCCAGAGCGTAGGGGTAATCGCCGGTGATGCGCGCCTGGGCGACGATCGCGCCGTGGACCAGCGCCGACATGTCGGGAGACGCGGCGACCCAGGCCGGGAACTCGATCCGCGCGATGACCGGGTCGTGCCCCCCGGCGGCCACGTTGAGGTAGCAGAAATAGACGCGATCCATATCGTCCGCCTGCGGTGGAGTGCTGTGGTCCATCGGCGGCGGGCTGACGAAGAGCGCCGAGCGGGCACCCGGGGGCAGCATCTCGAAGACGGCGCGGTCGGGCAGGTGTTCGAGCGGATTGGGCTCCCGGCTGGCGCGGTTCGCGTCTCCGTCCAGGCCGGCCAGGTAGGCCAGCCGGGTCACCTCGGTGCGACGCGGTCGGCTGGTGAAGGCGGCCACGGCGGCGCCGGCCTGGCGGATGCGATGCACCTGCTCGAGATGGGCCGTCACCTTGGCGCGGGGCCACTCTTGGTCGTGACCTTCCAGCACCCACAGGATGAGGGTGCCGTCCACCAGCGCGACGGTCGGGCCGGGCGGCTCGGCGGCGCACAGGTCGGCCAGGCGGGTAATTTCGGCCAGGTCTCGACGCACGTCGAGCAGGTTCCCGGCCACCAGCCGCCCGCCTTCGTATACGTCGGCCTCGGCGTAGCCCAAGGCGGGCTCGCTGTGGGCTGCCGGTGCTTCGCCACTGCCGTGCCGGTAGACCAGGCTGCCGACGTTGATCAGATAGTAGAGCGCGGCCCCGTGCCGGTCGGGCTGAACCTGGGAGCCATCGGCGGCGACGACGGTGAACCGCGCTGGAACGTCCGGCAACGGGTAGACGGCGTCGAGCGGCTCGCCGGTCGGGATGGCGGCGCGGAGGGCGCGCGCGGGATGGCGCAGCCGTTCGCCCTGGTCGGCATACTCGGCCAACCAGCGCCGCGCCAGTTCGACCAGGTCGGCATATTTCTGCTCGCGGGAAGCGAGTTCCTCGCCCATCGCCCGCACCTGTGCGGCCACTCTGCTCAGTTCGAGTGTCACCCAACACCCTCCTTGCGCCGGGCGATGCCGGCGCTGTGACTAACCTGAATTATACTTGAGGCATGGGGCACTGGCAAGCAGCAAGTCGTCACGCTGCGAGCGTGAGCTACAAGGGGGCTGAGGCTTTCGGGAGGGGGGTTCGATGCTTGCGCCCCTACCGGCAAGACAGTATAATGGTGTAGATGGCGGCGCTGCTAAAGCTCAACGTGTCCGAGATCGCGGCGGAACTGGATGAGCCATTCTCGATGATGAACGTGGCCATCGTAGGCGACATCATCGTCGGCGTCTACATCTGCCAGGGGACGATGGAATGGCACAGGCACCTGGACATTGACGAGCTGTTTTGGGTTTACGCGGGGGCGGTTGTGTTGGAGAGTGAGTGGGGAGAGGTGCGACTGCGGCCCGGCGAGTTGGCGGTGGTGCCGAAGGGGATCAACCACCGCTCCAGTGCTCCCTCGCGCGCCAGTGTGCTGCTCCTGCGCTGTGGCTTTATGCCGCAGCGCAAGAATGGCCGCCGTCGCCTGTACGCGACGTCCGATGAGGCGAGCCTGAAACGCGTCGGCCTGCACAGTGCGATCCAGGCCCTGGTCGAGCCATTCCAGTTCCAGAGCATCGCTCAGGTCGAGGACTCGGTGGTACAGGTGGCGTGGGGAGAGGGGGTCTGGCCGGTCGAGTCGCCGGCCTCCCACGACGTCCTGTTCTTCGTCTTGAAGGGCACCGGTACCGTGCGCACGGCTGAGTCTATGCACCACCTGCACCCCGGCGACTTGGTCGTCGTGCCCCAGGGAATGGCCTACCAACTCAGCACTACGCAGGGCACCGCGTTGGTGCGCCTGACGCGCGAGCAGGTCCCGTAATGGGGGCTGCGAGCGATGACGGATGACGCCCCCGGGACGGGGGCTGCGAGCGAGGGTAACGGGGGCTGCGAGCGAGGGTAGCGGGGGCTGCGAGCGATGACGGATGACGCCCCCGGGACGGGGGCTGCGAGCAATGGGCTGCGAGCGATGACGAATGACGCCCCCGGGACGGGGGCTGCGAGCAATGGGCTGCGAGCGATGACGAATGACGCCCCCGGGACGGGGGCTGCGAGCAATGGGCTGCGAGCGACATAAGGAGGGTGAGGATGGACACTTCTGTGGGTTTACTGGGACGTTTGCACTGGCTGGGTCACGCCAGTTTCCGTCTCGACGGGCCGCCGGCGATGTACCTGGATCCGTGGCGCTTGAAAGGCCGGCTGCCCCAGGCTGACGTGATCCTGATCAGCCACGACCACCACGATCACTGTTCACCGGACGACGTGAAGCGGATCAGCGGCCCCGGGACGGTGATCGTCGCCAGCGCCACGGCAGCGAAAAAATTGCGCGGCGACGTGCGGGCACTGCGGCCGGGAGAGCGGACGACGGTGGGGGAGGTGGAAATTGAGGCGGTGCCAGCCTACAACGTGGTCAAGTCCTACCACCCCCGGCAGGCCGGACACGTCGGTTTCATCGTGACGGTGGGGGGGGAGCGGCTCTACTTTGCCGGTGACACCGATCGCATTCCGGAGATGGTGGACATAACCTGTGACGTGGCGTTGTTGCCGGTGGGAGGGACGTACACGATGGATGCCGCCGAAGCCGCTGCTGCGGCGGCCGACATCGAGCCGCGGGTGGCCGTACCGATGCATTGGGGGGCCGGCGTCGCCGGCACGCGCGACGACGCCGAACGCTTCCGCTCCCTGTACGATGGCGAGGTGGCCATCCTGGAAGCCGAGTGAACCCTAACCCTTGCGAAGGTTCGCAACCTTCGCAAGGGTTCATTTCTTTGCGATCACCTGGTCTATCAGGCCGTATTCGACCGCCTCCTGGGCGGTCATGAAGCGATCGCGGTCAAAGTCGGCCGCGATCTGTTCTACGGTCTGGCCGGTATGGTGCGCCAGCAGCTCGTGGAGCAGGTCCTCGATGCGCTTCAGTTCCTTGAACTGGATCTCGACGTCGGGGGCGTAGCCCTGCGCGGTGCCGCCGGCCGGATGCATGTGGACGGTGGCGTGGGGCAGGGCGTAGCGATAACCCTTGGTGCCAGCCGCTAACAGTACGGTGCCCATGCTGGCGGTGACCCCCACGGCGGTGGTCGAGACCGGCGTCCGCACCTGCTGCATCGTGTCGTAGATGGCCAGGCCGTGATAGATGATGCCGCCGGGGCAGTTGATGTACATCGTGATGGGCTTGTCGGGGTCCTCGTGTTCCAGGTACAGCAATTGGGCCACCACCAGGTTGGCCACCTGGTCGCTGATGGGCATGCCGACGAAGATGATGCGCTCTTTCAAGAGCAGCGAATAGATGTCGTAGGCGCGCTCACCTCGCCCGGTCGTCTCGATCACCATCGGAATCAATGCTTCAGGCGGAACCATCTTCATCATCCTTCCTCTACTTGCTCGCTTCCTGCTTCCTCACTGCCTGCTTCCTGACCCTCGCTGCCTGTCTCCTGCTCCTCTGCTGCCCCGCTCCCTTGCTCCCCCGCTCCTCCGCTCCCTTGCTCCCCCGCTGCCCCGCTCCCTTGCTCCTCCGCTTCCTCAACCGGGGCCAGTTCCGGAGCCTCTCCCCTGGCGATGGCGACCAGCCGTTGCACGGCCTTGTTGGACAGCAAGCGGTTGTGTACTGCCGAGCGTCCCGCGTCGGAATTGAGCGAGGCACGCACCTCGTCAGCCCGGATGCCCCACGTGGCGCTGGATTCTTCGATGGCGGCACCCACTTCGTCTTCCTCTACCGCGAGCCTTTCCAGCCTGATGACCTCACCCAAGACCAGGGCGCGCCTGAGGCGGGCGGCCGCTCCCGGCGTCAGTTCTGCCCGCAGGTCGTCGCGGGTCTTTTGCTGGAGGCGCAGGTAGTCTTCCAGCGAGAGCCGGGCCTGGCGCTTCACCGCTTGTTCGTAATCCTTGACCATGTCGTCGAGTTCCTCTGCGAGCATGACGGGTGGATATTCGACCTGAGCCTGCTCGACGATGGCCCCCAGGACCTGCGTCGTGTATTGCTCGTCGGCTTTCCCCTGCACTGCCTGCTGCAACTGCTGCCGGACCTGTGCCTCCAGTGCGTTGAGGGAGTCAAAGTTGCCGGCCGTACGCGCCAGGTCGTCGTCCAGGGCGGGGAGGATGTTCTGGTAGACCTCGACCATCTTGACGGTAAACTCGGCCTCCTGGCCCCGCAACTCCTCCCGTTGGAAGTCTGCCGGCAGGGTCAGCGTGAAGGTGCGTTCGTCGCCTGCCTGCATGCCCACGATGGCCTCGGCGAACCCAGGCGCTGGGTCGGTGCTGGCAGCGTCCAGCAGCAAACGGAGGCCCTCTCCCTTGAGGAACTCTTCCCCTTGGGCGGTGTGCGCCGCCAGGTCAATCACCGCTCCATCGTCCAGCGCGGCCGGGCGTTCCACCTGTTCGAGCATGGCGTGCTGTTCGCGGATCTGCTCCAGGGCTTGCTCGACGTCCTGGTCGGGGACTGTGGCCTGGGGAGGATCGAGGCGATAGGCGCGATAGTCGCCCAGTTCGACGGTCGGGCGCAAGGGGACGACGAATTGGAACGTGATGGGGCGCAATTGGATGTCGTCCAACGCGGCGGGCGCGTAGGGCTCGATCCCTTCCTGCTTCAAGGCCTCGCTGTAGACCGCCTCGACCAGGATTTCGGCGGCTTCTCTACGGACGGTATCCTCACCAAAGCGCTGCACGACGAGTTCGTAAGGGGCCTTTCCTTTGCGGAAACCGGGGATATTCACCTGTTTGGTGATCTGGCGCGCGGCCTGGTGCATGGCCTGCTGCGTGCGCTCCTCATCCACGCCGATGGTCAGGCGCAGTTGGTGGTTTTCGAGAGATTCGGTCGTGATTTCCAAGTTTGGTTTCCTCCTGATTTCAATCCGGACTTCAGACTTCGGAAGTCTCGTGATAGTAGGGAAGGCGGGACTCGAACCCGCACGGGTTGCCCCACGTGATCCTAAGTCACGCTCGTCTGCCCATTCCGACACTTCCCCACGCGTTCAGTAGGGGATGATTATAATGCCGACCGCACGTTCACGCAAGGTTGACAATCAACCGTACTGCTGGTATCATCGTTTCAGATTCTGGATGAGGAGGATGGTCCGATGAACCTGGACGAAGCCACGCGTTTTACGGAACTTGACCCCGGCGGGATGCTGGCCCGCATCGGCGAATTGCCGCAGCAGTGCCGGGCAGCCTGGACGTTGACCCAGGGGTTGGAATTCCCGCCCGCCTACGGCGCGGTCGAGCACGTCGTCATCCTGGGGATGGGCGGCTCGGCCATTGGCGGGGCGCTGCTGCAAGGGCTGGTGGCCGAGGAATGCGCCGTGCCGATCACGGTCGTGCGTGACTATACGCTCCCCGCGTTCGTGCGCGGCCCCCAGTACCTGGTCGTCGGGTGCAGTTATTTGGGCAACACGGAGGAGACGTTATTGGCGTTTGAGGAGGCCCTGAAGTGGGGCGTGCGGCCGGCCGTGGTCACCACGGGGGGAAAATTGGCGGCGCTGGCGGAGGCGCGGGGAATGCCGCTGGTACGCTTCGACTACCAATCCCAGCCACGCGCGGCCCTGGGCTATGCCTTCGTGCTGCTGCTGGGGCTGTTCTGCCGGTTGGGGCTGGCGCGGGATTACGGGGCCGGCCTGGAGGAGGCGCTCGAGGTGATGGGAACGCAGCAGGCGGAGATCGGCCCCCAGGTGCCCACGGCGCGCAATGCCGCCAAGGCACTGGCTATCCGGCTGAAGGACCGGCTGCCGGTAGTCTACGGGGCGGGGTTCCTGGCCGCCGTCGCCAACCGCTGGAAGACGCAGTTCAACGAGAACAGCAAGCAGTGGGCGTTCTTCGAGGTGCTGCCCGAACTGAACCACAACTCTGTGGTGGGCCTGGGGCTGCCCCAGGCGGTACGGGAGAGGATGACCGTGCTGATGCTGCGCTCCAACGAGGACCATCCACGCGTGCAGACGCACTGGGACGTGACGCGGGAACTCCTCCAGCGCGAGCAGGTGGCGCACGAGACGTTCCAGGGGCGTGGCCAGGGCCGGCTGTCGCACATGCTCTCGCTGATCCACCTGGGCGATTACGTGAGTTTCTACCTGGCGATGCTCAACGGGGTGGATCCGACGCCGGTGGAGACGATCGCGTTTCTCAAGCGGCGGCTGGCGGAAGCGGCGGCGAATGCTTGACAGGGCAGAGTAGTAGCCGTATAATCTGACTCCTGTGCATCATTCGACCGGATATGTCAGGTGGGCTGTGGACAGAGGGGGCAGCGTGAAACGTGAAGCGTGAAACGTCAAGCGCGGGCGCCCGTCACGTTTCACGTGTTGTGTTTCATGCCTGTGACTGAGCCTCCCGCAGGCTGCGCCGGCAGTTTAGTGCAGAATTCCAAGCCTGCGGGAGGGTGGTGGGAGGAGAACCCATGGAAGAAGAGATTGACCTGCGTGCATACGTGGCGGTATTACTACGCAATTGGATGTGGATCGTGGGCCTGGCAGCAGTGGCGGCGGTGGCGGCCCTGGGGGTGAGTTTCCTCATCTCCCCTACCTACGAGGCCACGGCCCTGGTGGCGGTCACCGAGCCGCGCTACGTGATGCGTTTCGATCCCCGTTTCGAGACCGTCAACAACATCCAACCAGTCTACAAGGCATATCCTGAACTGGCCACCAGCGATGCCTTGCTTCAGAGCCTCCTGGCCGGGCTTAATCCCCTTCCCCAGGACGTCGAGACGTCTCAGGATCTGCGAGAGATGTTGGAGGCAGAGGGAGGGACAGACCCCAGCATGGTGCGGCTGGCCGTCCGCTCCCGGGAACCCCAGGAGGCGGCGCGCGTCGCCAATGTCTGGGCGGGGTTGTTCGTGGCTCGAGCCAATCAGGTCTACGGCGCTAAGAGCGAAGATCAGGTGCAATTCTTCGAAGACCAGCTGCAGCGGGCGCAGGTAGAATTGGAGACCGCTGAACAGGCGTTGATCGCATTTCAGGCTCACAATCAAAGGGCGGTCCTGGAAGCGCAACTGGTATCGGCGCGGCAGGACCTGCAGGACTATCTGGTCGAGCAAAGGGAGATCGAGCGGGCGGTGCGGAATGCCCAGGCGCTGCAGGCGAGCATCGTGGGCCAGCCGGCGGATGAGCGGGTAAGCCCAGGGGATGACCTGACGGCGTTACTGCTGCAGATCCAGGCTTTCAACGTACAGACCTCACGGCCGGTGCAGATGGCAGAAACGGCACAGATGGCCCAGCCAACGTCCTACGGGGCTGAATTGGGGGCCGGGCCTACCATCTGGCTACAGATCTCCGATGCGACCGTCCTATCATCAGGCCGGACGGCCGGCGAGTTGACGGCTTCCCTGGACGGATTGGTGACTACGCTCGAGGCCAGAAGGCAGGACATTGAGGAACAGATGGCGGCGCTGGAACCACAGATTCTGGGGCTGCAACAGCGGCTTCAACAGACCCTGGCGGAGGAGGAGCGCCTGACCCGCACCAGGGACGTGGCCCAGGAGACGTACGTGACCGTGGCTCGCAAGGTGGAGGAGGTGCGCATCGCGGCGGCAGACACCAGCGGTGACGTGCGGCTGGCCAGCCAGGCTTCTGTCCCCCAGAAACCGGTGAGCCCGCGCAAGATGCTCAACGCCGCCGTGGCGGGGGTCTTGGGCTTCATGTTGGGGGTGTGCGGGGTGTTCGCGGTGGAGTGGTGGCGAGGGGAGGGGGAGACGGGGAGACAAGGAGACAAGGAGACGGGGAGACAAGGAGACAAGGAGACGGGAGGACAAGGAGAACGACGGTAATGAAGAGGGCGTTGGTGTGTGGTGCGGGGGGGTTCATCGGGGGGCATCTCGTCAAGAAACTCAAGCAGGAAGGGTATTGGGTCCGTGGCGTGGACGTCAAGGAGCACGAGTTTGCGCCCACGGTTGCGGACGAGTTTCTGCTGCTCGATTTGAGGGAGGAGGAGAACTGCCAGGCGGCGCTCACGCTCGAGGATGGCAAGTTCGACGAGGTGTACCAGTTGGCGGCCGACATGGGAGGCATGGGGTTCATCTCCTTCGCCGAGTGTGAGATCATGCACAACAGCGCGTTGATCAACATCCACGTGACGCACAGGGCGGCCGAGATGGGCATCCCCCGCTATTTCTTCTCGTCTTCCGTCTGCGTGTACCGCGACATGAAGCCCGGCGAGCCGGAGATGACGGAAGAGGAGGCGATCCCGGCCCATCCCGACAACGAGTATGGGTGGGAAAAACTGTATGCGGAGCGGGTGGCCATGGCGTATGGCCGGCGCTACGGGATGAAGGTGAGGATCGCCCGGTTTCAGAATTGCTACGGCCCCGAGGGCACCTGGACCGGGGGCCGTGAGAAGGCCCCGGCGGCGCTTTGCCGCAAGGTGGCCGAGGCGCAAGACGGCGGCACGGTCGAGGTGTGGGGCGATGGGACGGCGGTGCGTTCCTACACCTACGTCAGCGACATGGTGGACGGCATCTATATGCTGATGCATTCCGACCTGGAGGGGGCGGTGAACATCGGTTGCCCCCAGTACGTCACGGTGGACGAGCTGGCGGCCACGGTGGCGGAGGTGTCGGGCAAGAGGGTTCACGTCAAGCACGTGGACGGGCCGGTGGGGGTGCAGTCGCGGAATTTCAGCAACGCGCGCATCTATTCGATCGGGTGGCGGGCCAGGGTTTTTCTCAGGGATGGGATCGCGCTCACGTACCCGTGGGTCGAGGCGCAGGTCAAGGCGCAGCGGGGGCGGGGGCGGGGGAAAGCGGGCCGCTGAGGCCTGGCGGGGGGGGACGCCGGACTGTTGTCCGGCGAAAGCAGAAGGATTGGGCCGGCGAAAGCAGAAGGATTGGGCCGGCGAAAGCAGAAGGATTGGGCCGGCGAAAGCAGAAGGATTGGGCCGGCGGAAGCAGAGTGGGCAGGGGGTGACGATTGGACCTGGTGGAAAGCGGCGTCACTGCCTTCTTGCAGCAGGCGTATCGTAACAACTGGCACCAGTACCTGGCGTCGTTAAAGCCCGGTGCAGCCGGTGGCTGGGACCTGTGCGTGTTGACGGCCAGCGACGAGCGACAGGCCGGGATGTACGAGCGCCAGTTGGCCATGCGCAGGGAGGCCGGGCTGCTCCCACCGCGGACCCGTTTTCTCGTCCTGGCCGACCCGGCGGGGCAGCGCATCGGCTCCGGCGGGGCAACGTTGCGGGTGTTGACCACGCTGGCCCAGGCCGAATCCGACGGGCTGGCTCGTGGGTGCGTGTTGATCATCCATTCCGGCGGCGATGCGCAGCGATTGCCCCATTGTTCGGCCATCGGCAAACTGTTCGCCCGCATCCCCCGCGCGCTGCCTGATGGGCGCGCGTCCACGCTCTTCGACGAGTTCCTGATCAGCCTGAGCGGGCTGGCCTGCGGGTTGCCGGCGGGCGCGTTGGTCGTGTCTGGCGACGTGTTGCTCGTGTTCGACCACCTGCAACTCCGTTTCCAGCGGGCGGGGGCGATCGGCGTGGCGGCCGCGGCCCCCACGGAGATGGGCACGCACCATGGGGTGTACGTGATGGGCGAGGGGGACCGCCGTTTGCGGGCCTACCTGCACAAGCCCTCGCTCGAGCGGCTGCGCCAGTGGGACGCGATCGCGGGCGACCAGACGGTGAACATTGACACGGGGTTGGTCTGGTTGGACGCCCAGATCGTGGACAGGTTCGTGGCGCTGGCCGGGGCAGAGGCGGTGGCGGCATTGTGTGGCCTGGCGGCGGCCGGGGATGGGCCGTCCGGGGCGGGTGCTCGCCCGCCGGCGGCCGGCCTCAATCTGTACGGGGACCTGCTGATGCCCCTGGCCACGTCTACCACGCGGGACGGTTACCTGGAGGATACCAGCGATGGGCCCGCCACGCCGGCGGTGCGCATGGCCCGCCAGGCGATCTGGGATGAATTGCGCGGCGTACCCTTAACGGTGGAGCGGCTGCAGCCGGCCGGTTTTCTCCACTTTGGGACGTCGAGGGAATATTGGGGCATCGTAGCCGCGGCGCCGGAGTGGGCGCGCACCTGGGGCTGGACGCGCCACACCGGTTCGTGGGTGGCCGGGGCGGCCGGCCCAGATGGCGACCGGCTGGCCCTGATCAACGCGGTGGTCGAGAAGCGCGTGGCGGTGGCGGGCGAGCCGGGCCTGGTGGTGGATTCGCACGTGGCGGGCCCGCTGACCCTGCGAGGGGCGGCGCTGCTGGCGGGCCTGCGCACGGGGCAGCCATTGGTCCTGGGGGCAGACGTGGTGGTACACCAACTGCCGGTTGCCGGGGGCCGGTTCGTGACCCGCATCTTTGGCCTGTACGACGATGCCAAGTGTGCCTGGGACGACCCGGCGGCCACGTTTATGAACCGCCCGTGGCGGGCGTGGCTGGACGAGGCCGGGGTGGACGCGGCGACGGTGTGGCCCGGCCTGCCGGCGGCCGCGCGCACGCTGTGGAACGCGCGGCTGTACCCGGCGGTGGTGGACCGGGAGGAGAGCCTGGCCCTGTCCCTACCGCTGCAAGACCCGGCCCAGGCGACGTCTGCCTGGCGGGCCAGGTGGACAGAGAGCGCACGGCTCTCGCTGGCCGAAAGTTTCGTCCAGGCGGATGCCGAGAGGATCCTGGCGGAGTTGGTGGCCATCGAGGACGAGGTGGCCGCCCGGCGCTTTTATTCGGCGATCGCGGCGGAACGGCCGGCGCTGGAAGCGAAGCCACTACTGGGTTCGAGAGCGGTGGACCGGCGGGTACAGTGGGTCGCCGGACAGTTGCAGGAGGACGCCCCCATCCTCCAGTTGCGGGGCTACGAGGCGCTGGCGGTGGCCACGGGTGAGCCTGGTTGGGAGGACCGGGCCTTTGCGACGCTGGCGGAGATGATCGAGACGGCGGTGAGCCGCCAGCGGGCGGCGCTCGACCACCGTGACGGACGCCCCGCTTCACAGGAAGCGACTAAAGTCGCTACTACGAGAGCGGGGATTCCCCGGCCGGTACGGGTGGAGGCGGCGGCTCGCATTGACTTTGGCGGAGGGTGGACCGACACGCCCCCTCACAGCATCGAGCGCGGTGGAGCGGTGCTCAATGCGGCCATCACCCTCCACGGCCGGTACCCGATCGTGGTCGAGGCGGAGCGGTTGGCGGAACCGAGGCTGGTGCTGGAGAGCCGCGACATTGGGGCGACGCTCGAGCCGGTGCGGGTGGGCGAGGTGCTGGCGTACGCCGACCCGGCCGATCCTTTTGCGCTGCTCAAGGCGGCGCTGCTTCTGCGCTCCATCGTCCCGGCCGATGCCGATCCCGGCGCACCACTGGCGGAGGGGCTACGGGAATGGGGGGCCGGGCTGCGGTTGAGCACGCAGACGACCATCCCGCGGGGGTCGGGGCTGGGGACTTCTTCGATCATGGCCGGGGCGGTGTTGAGTTGCCTGGCCCACATGTCGCCGGTCGAGGTGGCGCAGTCCCGGTTGTTCGACGAGGTGCTGTGCCTGGAGCAGATGCTGACGACCGGCGGCGGCTGGCAGGACCAGGTGGGCGGGCTGGTGGGCGGCATCAAGTTGGCGACGACGGAGCCGGGGCTGCCGCAGCGGATCGCGGTGGCGCCGGTGCGGCTATCGCCGGGGGCGCAGGCGGAGATGGTCGCCCGGCTGCTGCTGGTGTACACGGGCCAGCAGCGCCTGGCCAAGAACCTGTTGCGGGCGATCATGGCCCGCTGGATGTCGCGCGACCCGGAGATGGTGTGGATGCTGCAGGAGATCGCCCGCCTGGCCAGGGAGATGCGCGAGGCGCTCGGGGGTGGGGACTTGAGCCGGTTCGGCGAGTTGCTGGGCGAGCACTGGCTGATCAATAAGCGCATGGACCCCGGGTGCACGAATCCGTTCATAGATGGGCTGTTCGAGATGTTGAGGCCGTACGTCAACGGGGGCAAACTGGCGGGGGCCGGCGGAGGGGGGTTCGTGATCGCGGTGGCACAGGACGCGCAGGCGGCGCAGGATTTGCCCGCTGCGCTGGCCGCGCGCTATCCGGGCACGCCGGTGGCGGTGTGGCCGTGCGGGATTCCCGAAGCGGGTGTGGTGATACAGGCGGGAAAATGGGTAAACGTGTAATCCGCACACTCGTGCAGGGAGGAGTGTGATATGGGAAGGGCAATCGTGTTGGAAGCACAGAAAGGGCTGTGGATTGAAGAGCATCTGCTGCAACAGGCACAGTTAGGGGATCGTATCCGGGTAGTAGTGGAGGAGGGAGAGATCCGCATCTTGCCTGTGGAGACCGTACCCCATCGTTTTCCCTACCAGGTGACGGCTGATGAAGCTCAGGCAATGTTGAAGGCCGTACGGGAAGAAACCATCACATTGTACGGTGGCCAGGCTCCCCCGGCCGATCAACCATACTTCGGAGGTGTGATGTGGCAAGAATACCAGGCACTTCCGGATGAAGAGCGGAGAGCTCTTTGGGACCGACTCTATGCCGAGTTCGATGTTGAGATTGAGGCCACCGAGGAGCACAATGTCCGCCCCGATGCACTTACTGCTGGATAAGAACGTTGTCCGCCGGTACGACGTATGATCGGCCGCTGGTGAGAAAGTAGGCACTGGAGATACCAATGTTGCAGGAGCGACTGGCAAAGATGGCCGATGGATTGGAGGTCCCTTTTCGACAAGTACGTTTGCCCAATGTGTTGCACCCGGAAGAAGTTGCGTAGGACACCATGGGGATAAGCACGATGAAGGTAGAGTATGATCCGGTTCGAGATTTGTTTTACCTATGGTTCGGCGTTCCAGGGGAGAAGGCAGCAAGGACAGAGACGGTTGTTCCCGGCGTGCACGCCGATTTCAACGCTCAGGGAAGGCTGATCGGCATTGAAGTGTTAGATGCTTCAGAGGTGTTAAGGCACAAGGTTCAGTTCGAGGTCGAACTTATGCCTTCGCTTGTCGAGACGACTGTGGTCTGAGATCTGGTTCAGGTGCCTCCAGATGAAAGATACAGCGAAGCAGCCCGATCTTCAGGTTTTATCGGAGGTCTTCCGCAGATACCCGGACGTGCAGGCGGTGTACCTGTTCGGCTCGTTCGCCACGGGAAATGCTCACGCAGAAAGCGACCTGGACCTGGCCGTTGTTCCACGCCACAGTTCAATCCGGGCCAAGCGGTTGGATATCCTGGCCGATCTGGCACGCTGCGGCTTCTGTAACGTAGACCTGGTCTTTTTGGATACCGACGACATTGTGTTAAAATATGAAGCTGTGCGACAGAACCGGCTGGTCTATCAGGCGGACGATTTCGACCGCGGGGCGACGTATTCCAGAATCGTGCGCCAGTACCTGGACTTTGTCCCATACTTGCACGTGCAGCGAGAGGCCTACAAGAGGAGGATTCTGCTTGGTCAAGGCTAAAGTCATCCGCAAACGCTTGAATAAACTGGATGAAATCATCCGGCGTGTCGTCGAGATCGCAGACCCGGAGAAAATCATCCTGTTCGGTTCTGCTGCCCGAGGAGACATAGGGCCGGATAGTGATGTGGATCTCCTGGTGGTAAAGTCAGGGGTTCATCGGCGGCGGTTGGCCCAGACTATTTATATGAACCTCTTTGGCGTAGGACAGGCCGTGGACGTGGTGGTGGTGACCCCAGAAGACATTGAGCGGTACAAGGATTCTTTCGCTCTGGTGATCGAACCCGCTTTACGGGAGGGGAAGGTAGTCTATGCCCGTTGAGCAGTTTCCTCCTGATGACCCGCGGGAGTGGTTGAATCGGGCCAGAAGCAATCTAGCGAGAGCCAGAAGCGCTGGGATCCCAGAAGTGTACCTGGAGGACCTGTGCTTCGATGCCCAACAGGCAGCCGAGAAAGCGATCAAGGCTGTCTTGATCCACCTGGGTGTGCGGTTCCCCTATGTCCACGACCTGGCACAACTTCTGGCACTTGTAGAACGGGCCGGCCAAGATGTCCCGGAACCCATCAGACGGGCAGCAGGCCTATCGGACTACGCAGTAGAAAGCCGGTATCCGGGGCTTTCAGAGCCGGTGACCCAGGAGGAGTACGAGGAGGCTGTTGCCACTGCCGAGGAAGTCGTTTGCTGGGCACAAGGAGTGATCGGTCAACCACGCCATTGGTAAAACAAGATGAAAGTGGAATATGATCCGGTATGGTTAAGACAGCCGCACAGGTTACGCCAGCAGAAATGGCGGTATACCTTGCGACGGCCCGACGACGCAAGGCGCAAGAGGATCAGGACGTCACTTGCAGGAGGGCGCGGGCCTGGGCGCTGGCGCGGCGGGCCGCGACCCTGCTCCGAGAACAGTTCGGAGCCACGCGCGTCGTGCTGTTTGGATCGCTGGTATACGAAGATGGATTCACCCTCTGGTCAGCTGATCTATGTCGCAACAAAGTAGCCTGGTAGGACAAACGCTCGGCCAGTATCAAATCGTCGAATTGGTGGGCGAAGGAGGGATGGCTACCATCTACAAGGCCTGGCAGCCGTCCCTGAAGCGCTACGTGGCGCTCAAGGTGCTGGCTCCCCGCCTGTCGAACGAATCTGAATTCCTCAAACGCTTCCACCAGGAGGCAGTGGCGGCGGCCAACCTCAAGCACACCCACATCGTCACCGTCTACGACGTGGGAGTGGAGGGTGACTATCATTACATGGCCATGGAGTTCATTGAGGGGACCTCGCTCCAGGAACGGTTGCGCTCCGGCCAGGCTTTCACCCTGGATGAGGTGGTGGACGTCGTTTCGCAGGTCGGCGCGGCCCTGGATTACGCCCACCAGCGGGGCTTTATCCACCGCGACATCAAGCCGGCCAACATCTTGATTGAATCGTCTGGCCGGGCCGTGTTGACCGACTTTGGCATCGTCAAGGCGCTCAGCGAAAGCGGCGTGACGTCGGCGTTGACCCAGGCGGGCACCATCATCGGCACGCCCCAGTACATGAGCCCGGAGCAGGTCAAAGATGAGCTGCTGGACCATCGCTCGGACCTATATTCGCTGGGGATCGTGTGTTTCGAGATGCTCAGCGGGCAGGTGCCCTTCGACGGCACGACCACCCACGCGATCCTTTACGCGCAGGTCAACACTCCGCCTCCCCCATTGCGCAAGTTTGTGGGCCTGGAGGTGCCGGCCCCGGTGGAGGCGGCCGTGAACAAGATGCTGGCCAAGGATCGCGAGAGCCGCTACGGTAGCGCGGGCGAGTTCGCCCGCGACCTGGCCCAGGCGGCAGCCGGCGTATGGCCGGCTGGCATCGGTGGAGAGACGGCCGTCGTGGGCCACATGGGCGGCGGTACAGCGGTGGCAGGCGGGGCAGCGGGCGGGGTGACTGTGCCGGCGACGAAGCAGCCGGCGGGGCCACCCACGCCGCCGCCGACGGTGAGGCAGCCGGGAGGGCCACCCACGCCGGTGCCGGCGGTGTGGCAGCCGGTGGGACCACCCACACCAACGCCTGTGCCAGCCCGTCGTCGCCGTTCACCCCTGGCGCTCGAACTGGGAATAGCAGCGGGGATCGTGTTGATCCTGGGGATCGTGGTGGCAGCGCTGCTGCTGGGCAGGTGGTATCCGCTGTGGAACGCCCAGAGAGCGTTGAGGGCCGGTGATTATGCCAGAGCGGTGGAAGGGTTTAGTCAGACTTTGGAGCGCAACCCTGACAATGCACAGGCCATCGAGGGGTTGTTGGATACAGCGACCAATCTATCCCAGGATAAGCAGTTCGATGCCGCCATCGCGGCCTACGAGACGGTGGAGCGGGTCAAGCCGCAGGAGGTCCGAGCGTTGCAGGGCCTGGGTCGAGCCTACGAGGCCAAGGGGGCATGGGGCGAGGCAGCCGCCTGGTACGAAAAGTGGACTCAGGTGGCGACAGAGGACAAAAGTGCCTTCCTGGCGTTGAGTGATGCTCGCCTTAATCTGAGGGAGTACGAGCGGGCAGTGGCGGCCTACGAACGGGCCAAGGCGCTCGGCGCCGGTGCCGCCGGGATGGACGCACACCTGGGCCTGGCCTACTTTGAGTTGGCCCAGTATAATAAAGCCGCCGAGCACCTGCAGCCTGCCGTGGAGCAGAGTCCCGAAGACTTTCAGTTGCGGCGGGCGCTGGGACTGTCGCTGTACGCTCAGGGCCAGTTCGAGCCGGCGGCGGAGCACCTGAGCGAGGCCCTGGCGCTCGGCGCGGGCCGTTCTGACGACGAGTTGGCGGACCTGGATTACGTACTGGGGGACTGTTATTTCGAGATGCAAGACTACGAGCAGGCGATTCACCTCTACGAGCAGGCGCAGGCGCTCGACCCGGAGGGCAGGTCCGCCCGGGCGGAGGAGGCCCGCGCGAATCTGGACGAGGCGTATGCGGGACTGGCCCAGAGTGTGATGGGGGAAGCGATACTGGACCTGGACTTTTCTAACCTGGTGACGGAAGGGGGCGGAACTTATGCCATCGCCAGGACGGGACAGCGGGTGAAGATCGGGGGCCCGGTGCGGGTGGTGGAGGGGCCGTGGGAGGGATCGCAAGCGCTGGTGGTGGAGGAGGGGACTGAGAATGTGATCCAGAACCCATCGGTGGAAGTGGACACGTCTGGCTGGACGTTCTACAGCGCCCCGTCGTACATCTCACGAAGCAACGAGCGTGCCTATAGTGGCAACTACAGTATGAAAGTTTCGGGTACAAATGAATCTGGTTCAATGCAGACGTCAGCCGGTTCTAGTGAACTGATGGCAACAAGCGCAGGAGAGGTCTGGGCAGCGTCGGCATACGTGTGGAGGGATACCAGCGATACAGCCACTGCGCCACAACTATATATGGAGTTTCTCGATGCCCGTCAGGCGCGGGTTGGCATCAGCTATGTTTTGGCTGATCCTGAGAAGGTTGATGAGTGGCAGAGGGTTGTTGTGACAGGGACGGCACCAGCAAGCGCAGCATATGTATGGGTCTTATGCCCATACCTGGGTATTCCGGATGGCGGTATGGCTTTGGTCTACTATGATGCAGTTCAATTGGAGCAGAAGCCTTACGCTACGGGTTATTGTGACGGCGATCAGGGGCCGGGTTATTCGTGGTATGGTATACCGCACAAGGATACCGGGGCGCGGGAGGGGACGCTTGCCCACATGTCGTCTGCAGGCGTAATAAACGGCCGGGCTGGGAGTGTCAATATCTGGTGGCAACCGGAACATGCGAGTGATGTGGATTATCATCGTTACTTGTTCAACCTCAGAGATGGGACGACGGACTGGGGCTATCTATACTGGGATTATGGGAACGACAGCTATTCTTTTTCGGAATTGCTCAGCAATGCCCAAGTGTTCCCGGCAGGAGAGTGGCAGCACATTGTAGTCACATGGGAGCCTGGGACGCGAAAGATTTATGTGAACGGCGTTCTGGAGCACTCGGATTCGGTCAATCCACCGGCCTCGATTCCAGACACTCTATATATCGGCGTCAGGTATTCTAGGTCGTTCTATGCGAATGGTTCCATCGCAGACTTCGCCACCTTCGATCGGGCTCTCTCTACTAGCGAAGTAACAGCCTTGTACCGAGAAGGTGTTTCTGCAAGTGAATAAGACGAGGCTTTTGCACATCTTCCTATGATGGACGATTTGTCTGGAAAATCGCGGGTGCGGTTTAGAGTAGTGTTGGCGGGCACACTGCTCTTAGTACTGCTGCGTGGACCAGCGGTGGTGAGCATGGGATGGGGCAACTCGGGGGTGCTCATATTCCGCGACAGGCTTATGGCGCAGACGGACTTCGCTCCTAACACCTATCCCGTTTATGGCACCCTGGTCGAGAGCCCAGCGATTACCCGTGCAATGCAGGGCCTGCACCGTGCTGTGGCCTGGGACAAGTTTAACCTTCCGGCGCGATGGGCATTAGGCCGCGCAGCGCTGGCTGTGGGGGAAAGGAAGGTTGCCGCCTACTGTGGCGTTACTGGACAATACCGAGATTTATGACAACACAAGTTTCGTTTCTCTGGACGTGCCAGTCAATCCAGATGGATTGTATTTGCAGGCGGGTTGGATCAAGAGTGTAGGAGGAAGCGCTTATTAGGGCGAAACTGGATGGGAAACCTGACGGAGGGAATATGTCCTTACAACTACCTGGCAGAGGGAGTGAGGCCAGATGACTGGCAGCACTAGGCCAGAGTCGCGCGACCGTTGGAAGGTGCAACAAGCTGCCGAATTTGGTTGCTCAATTACATGGCTGTGGGTCGGGTCTACTTTGACAATGTCCTGTTTGTAGAGATCGGACTGCCGGGAAGATGAAGATTGTGTCCATCGTTGGAGCACGCCCACAATTCATCAAGGCTGCACCCGTAAGCCGGCAATTGCGGCGTAGACACCAGGAAGTGCTCCTGCACACCGGCCAGCACTACGATTACGGGATGTCCCAGATCTTTTTCGATGAACTGGGCATTCCGTTGCCAGACGTTAACCTGGGCATTGGTTCGGCCAGCCACGGGCGACAGACCGGCGAGATGCTGGTTGGCATTGAAGCGGTGCTGTTGGACGAGCGACCGGACTGGGTGTTGGTATACGGTGACACTAACTCGACCCTGGCAGGGGCGCTGGCAGCGGTAAAGTTACACATTCCAGTGGCCCACGTCGAGGCGGGCCTGCGCTCCTTCAACCGTCGCATGCCGGAGGAGATCAATCGCATACTGACCGATCACATCGCCGACCTACTTTTCTGCCCCATGCAGACGGCGGTGAGTAATCTGGCTGCCGAAGGTATCGTCGCCGGCGTGCACAACGTCGGTGACGTGATGTACGACGCGGTATTGTACAATAGCGCACTAGCATCCACACGTTCGCAGATTTTGGAGCAGTTGGAAGTCCAGCCGGGCGCATACTTGCTGGCAACGCTCCACCGTCCGCGTAACACGGACGATTCAGGTAGGCTGCGGGCCATCCTCGAGGCGTTCGAGATTGTGGGAGGAACTGTTATCTTCCCCACTCATCCCCGGACCCGCAAGGCGATTGCTGTGCAGGTACAGAGGGTACCGTCCAACGTATGGATGGTGGAACCGGTGGGGTACCTGGATATGTTGCGCTTGGAACAGCAGGCGCAGGCCATACTTACAGATTCGGGTGGAGTTCAGAAGGAGGCTTATTTCTTCGGTGTGCCCTGTGTCACACTGCGTGAGGAGACAGAATGGGTGGAGACGGTGCAACTCGGCTGGAACCGGCTGGTGGGTGCGGATCGGGACAAGATCGTGGCTGCAGTAAGAGACGTCCGAATACCTGACGAGCACCCGCCACTCTTCGGGGATGGACACGCGGCGGAGAGGATCGTAACACTCCTGGAATGACTGGAAAGGAATTGATGAATTCACAACTCAAGGCTGCTGTCATTGGCGTGGGCGCGATGGGACAGCATCATACGCGCATATATGACCAGATGCCCAGTACACAACTGGTGGGAGTGGCCGACGCGGACGCAGAGACTGGCGAGCGAGTCGCGCGACTGTATCATACAGTGGCCTACACGGACTACCGCAGGCTACTGGATGAAGCCTACCCTGAGGTCGTTACGGTGGCAGTGCCAACCAGGTTCCATCACCAGGTGGTGCTGGACACACTGGAGGCGGGTTGCCACGTGCTGGTCGAGAAGCCAATCGCGGCGACCGAGGAGCAGGCACGGGAACTGATCGCCCGGGCTGAGGCCCTGGGACGCAAACTGATGGTCGGCCACATCGTGCGCTTTGACCCGGCCGTGCAGGAGTTGAAGAAGCGGTTGGAAGCAGGCGAGTTGGGGCGCATCTTCCAGGTGCGCTGCCGGCGGCTGGGGCCGTTTCCCGCGCGCATCCAGGACGTGGGCGTGGTGATTGACCTGGCGACGCACGACCTGGACCTCATCCGCTACCTCACAGGCCAGGAGGTGGTGCGCGTCTACGCAGAGACGGAGCAGGAGGTCCACTCGGCCTGCGAGGATCTGCTCATCGGCACCGTGCGCCTGGCAGATGGCACGATCGGCGTACTGGACATCAACTGGCTGACGCCGACCAAGGTCCGCGAGCTGACCGTGACGGGTGAGCGGGGGATGTTTCTGGTGGATCACCTCACGCAGGACCTCTACTTCTACGAGAACGCGGAGGCGAATAACGAGCGGTGGAGTACCATCAGCCTGCTGCGTGGTGTGAGCGAGGGGCGCATGATCCGCTATCCTGTGCGCAAATACGAACCGCTGCAGGCGGAATTGGAAGCATTTGTACAGGCAGTGATGGATGATCAGCCGGTGCCGGTTGACGGTAGGGATGGTCTGGTGGCCCTACGGTTGGCGCAGATGTTGGTTCAATCCGGCCGTGAGGGGCGGTCCATTACCCTTGGATAGACTACGCTTCGGGGGAAAAATAACGTGAAACACAGTCTCTTGACAGCCATTGAAAACAAGACGGCGAACGTAGTGGTGCTCGGCCTGGGGTACGTGGGCCTGCCGGTGGCCTGCCTGTTCGCCGAAGTTGGTTTCCCGGTGGTGGGCATCCGGCGCAACCAGGAAAAGATCGAACTGATCAACCAGGGCGTGTGTCCTATCGAGGGTAAAGAGCCAGGGCTGGCAGAATTGTTGGCGCGCGTGGTATCCGAGGGCCGCTTCCGCGCTACGACCAACTATGGCATTTGTCGCGAGGCGCAAGTCGTGCTCATTGCCGTCGAGACGCCAGTAGACATGGCGACGAAAAAGCCGGACTACCAGGCACTGCGGAGTGCGCTGACCGATTTGGGAGGCCATCTCTCCCGCGATACGCTGGTGATCATCGAGTCCACCATCGCACCGGGTACGATGGAACAGGTTGTGAAGCCGCTCCTGGAGGAGACCTCCGGCCTGCGGGTGAACGAGGACTTTTACCTGGTCAACTGTCCAGAACGGGTGATGCCAGGAAAGCTGCTGACGAACATCCGGAAGTGCCATCGGGTCGTCGGCGGGATGTCGCCGGAGGCCGCGGAGTTGGCCGTTAGGTTCTACCGGCACGTGGTGCAGGCGGATTTGGACCCCGTGGACTGCCTGACGGCTGAACTGGTCAAGACGATGGAGAACACCTATCGGGACGTGCAAATCGCCTTCGCCAATGAGATGGCACTCCTATGCGAGGACTTGGGAGCCGACGTGTGGCAGGTGCGGACACTGGTCAACAAATCGCCTTATCGAGACATGCACCTGCCGGGGGCCGGTGTAGGTGGCCACTGCCTGCCCAAGGATCCCTGGTTGTTGATCTCCAATGCAGGGAACGGCTTCAAATCGCAACTGATTCCCGCTGCGCGTGTTATCAATGATGGTATGCCCCTGCACGTCGTTGACCTGGTCGTGGGTGCGTTGCGGGAGGCCGGGCGCGATATCGCCAGTGCGAAAGTGGCGGTGCTAGGCTACGCTTACCTGGAGAACTCGGACGACACGCGCAATAGCCCCAGCGAGGTATTGGTGGCAAGGTTGCGGGAACTAGGGGCCGAGGTGGTGATCCACGACCCGTACGTGCCCGAGTATCAGGGTAGATCGGAGGGTAAAGTACAGGGCTGCGATGCAGCGGTCTTGATGGTGGCCCATGAGGTGTACAAGACGCTAGATCTGGCTGCGCTCAGAGCCACATTGCGCACGCCGATCTTGGTAGATGGGCGGCACATGTTTGATGTAGCACAAGCGAAGGCAATTGGGTTAGTTTATTACAGCGTGGGGCAGGGTTAGCGTGAAAGAAGATTATTGCCTGGATTAATGCGGTTTACCGAATACACTTGGCTCAGGCGTTGCTTGATCTCGGCGAGGAATGTCAAGCACTGAAAGAAGCTGCGCGTGCTCTTGTAAGTGGTTCAGCGATTGGAGAGGTCGCCGTGGGAGCCTCGGCAATTCGTTTGAAAGTAGGCACGGCATGCGAACCTTAGTTCCTGATCTCGGGGCTGTTTTGCAGAACAAGCTGGATAGGTCTGTCTCAAGCGGAATCCGTCCCAAGCTAGACGGTCTCTCCGTCGTGATACCGGTTTACAACAGTGCGTTATCGTTAGCGGATCTGATAGGCAGGCTTTCTTCTGTGCTTCCTGCCTGTGCAGACGAATTCGAAACCATTTTGGTCAACGACGGCAGCCATGACCAGAGCTGGGACGTCATCTGCGGATTAGCAGCAACGTATGCGTGGGTGCGCGGCATCAACCTAATGCGCAACTACGGCCAGCACAATGCCCTGCTCTGTGGCATCCGGGCAGCGAGATATGGCGTGAGCGTTACCCTGGACGATGATCTGCAACATCCGCCTGAGGAGATTCCCAGGCTCCTGGCAAAACTGGACGAGGGGTATGACGTCGTTTATGGCATGCCCCAACAGGAGCAGCATGGTCTGTGGCGCGACATGGCTTCACACGTCACGAAGCTGGCCCTGCAAAGCACCATGGGGATTGCAATGGCTCGTAACGTTAGCGCGTTTCGAGTTTTTCGAACTCAGGTGCGCGAGGCATTTGCAGACTACCAGGGCCCGTTTGTTTCTATTGACGTGCTGTTGACCTGGGGGGCGGCATGCTTCGCGGCCATTCCTGTACGCCATGATGTACGTCCGGTGGGCGCATCCAACTACACGTTCCGCAAATTAGCCACCCACGCATTGAACATGGTGACCGGCTTCAGCACGCTGCCGCTGCAGATAGCCAGTCTGCTCGGTTTTGCGTTCACCATCTTTGGACTGGGGGTGCTGGTTTATGTCGTCGGGCGCTACCTAATTCAGGGGGGCACTGTACCTGGGTTCCCTTTCTTGGCTTCTATCGTCGCCATTTTCTCCGGCGCTCAGCTATTCGCTTTAGGTGTTATTGGCGAGTATTTGGCTAGAATGTATTTTCGAATGATGGGGAGACCCCCTTTTGTAACAAGGACCTTTACAGAGAAGCGGGCCTATGACCGGAAAACTCAGCCTTGAGCAAATACGTCAATATTGGACGCAGCAGGCTCTAAAGCATGGGCAATCGCCTACAGCATCCTGGTCGGATCAAATGGTCATCGAAATGGAAATCCGAGAAATCCTAAAGCGCTTGGAAGATGGCGATCGAGTTTTGGATGCTGGATGTGGTAATGGGTACTCAACTGTTCAGTTCGCCTCTCAGAAAAGGACCAGCATCCGTGGAATTGACTATATCCCAGAAATGATTGAGCAGGCTCATCAAAGACTCAGGAAAATTAGTGAAAAGCTGTTGGGAACAGTTGAGTTCGACGTAGGTGACGTTACTGCGTTGAATGAGCCGGCAGAAGCTTACGACAAAGTGGTTGTTATTCGGGTGATAATCAGCTTGGGCGAGTGGGGCCGCCAATTGAGAGGGCTACGAGAATGTGCTCGTGTGCTCAAACCTGGCGGTATATTCTTGCTATCAGAGGCGACATTGCAGGGGTGGCGCCAATTGAATCAATTCCGGCGAGAATGGGCATTGCCTGATATACCAATGCCACCTTTTAATCAGTACATAAATCAAGAACAGGTGATTGAAGCGCTTTCATCTGATTTCCAACTCGTTGAGATTGTCAATTTCTCAAGCACCTATTACATCGGTACGCGTGTGCTCAAACCCCTGCTTGTTCAGGCACTTGGAGCAGACATAGATGTTGCTGATCCCAATATGGAGTGGAATCGTTGGTTTGCCCAGTTACCCTCATGGGGGGATTACGGCACCCAGAAGTTGTTTGTTTTCAGGAAGCCATGACCTACTTGATTCCCTTCAACCGTCCCTGCTTCGCGGGTAACGAGCAAGCCTACATTGCCCAGGCGGTTGCTAATGGCCATATCTCAGGCGACGGGCCATTCACCGAGCGATGCCGTGTGCTCCTAGAGAAGGATCTGGGTGTTGTCAAGGTATTGCTTACCACCTCCTGCACCCATGCCCTGGAAATGGCCGCCCTGCTCCTGGACTTCCAGCCGGGGGATGAGGTCATCGTCCCATCGTTCACCTTTGTCTCCACCGTCAATGCTTTCGTGTTGCGCGGAGCCCGGCCAGTGTTTATTGACATCCACCCAGATACGCTCAACCTAGACGAGACACAACTGGAGCGCCTGATCACGCCTCGTACAAAAGCGATCGTGGCCGTGCACTACGCGGGCGTGAGCTGCGAGATGGATGCTATTCTGGAGATCGCCGGGCGTTATGGAATAGCGGTGGCGGAAGATAACGCACACGGTCTGTTTGGCAAGTACAAAGGCCGATATTTGGGCACGTTTGGCTGCCTGGCTGCGCAGAGCTTCCACGAAACGAAAAATGTCACCTGCGGTGAAGGTGGTGCGCTATTGATTAACGACCCACAGTACATTGAACGCGCCGAGATCATCCGCGAGAAGGGCACCGACCGCAGCCGCTTTTTTCGCGGCCAGGTGGACAAATACACCTGGGTGGACCTTGGTTCCAGTTATCTGCCATCGGACATCCTGGCAGCCTTCCTGTACGCGCAATTGGAGGCCCGTGAGCAGATCCAGGCCAGGCGTTGGCGGGTGTGGGAGTACTACTATGAGCATCTTGAGGAATGGGCGCAAGATCATGGTGTGCGGCTTCCCGTCGTGCCGGCGCATTGTGAACAGCCATATCATATGTTTTACTTGCTCATGCCCTCGCTGGAACAACGCCAGGCCCTGATTGCACACCTGAAGGCTCGTGGTATCCTCAGCGTTTTTCACTATCTGCCCCTGCATCTCTCAGAAATGGGGCGGCGGTTCGGGGGGAAGGAAGGTGACTGCCCAGTGACTGAGGATGTGAGTGATCACCTGCTTCGTCTGCCGTTCTACAACGGGTTAACCGAAGTTGACCAGGCGAGCGTAGTGGCAGCGATCAGTGAGTTTGATTGGGCGTGAACTATCGTGTTGACAAAGATCTTGCATCGCGTCGCGGCCAATCCTCGGATTTACGATCAAATTCAGTCGTTGGCAGGTGCAGAGCATACACGCCGCCGTCTTGTTGCCCAGGTTGCCTTTCTGGACGCCACTGCTTTCGTTCTCGACTTAGGGGGAGGAACTGGGTTATATCGCAGTTTGTGGCCTTCCGCTTGCCATTATATATGCCTTGACATAGATATGATCAAACTGCGAGGCTTCCTCGGTAAGCGCTCGGGAGGGAATGCCCTATGCGCCGATGCTACTCAAGTTCCGATCAGAAGCGACAGCGTTGATGTGATTGTGTGTATAGCTTTGTCTCACCACCTTTCGGACAAGCTCTTGGAACAGTTGATCAACGAAAGTGTGCGTGTGTTGAAGAGTGGAGGAAAGTTCATATTCATGGACGCTGTTTGGGAACCAAGCAAATCAGCAAGTCGTCTGCTTTGGAAGTACGACAGAGGTAGTCACCCTCGTACAGCAGAGTGTCTCCGCTCCGTTATCTCAAACCATTGCAGACTTATTCACGAAGACCAATATTCTGTATATCATGAGTATCTTCTTTGTGTAGGAGTCAAGCACTTTAACGGCCTATTCGACCAATGAGAGCAGCACATCGTAGCTATGACCCGACTTATTTTCCCCTCCTGTCGGCCATTGAGGACCGGCACTTTTGGTTCCGTGCTCGCAACCGGGTCATTGCCACTCTGGTTGGTCAGATCACGTCTGGTCTGGAAATCGGGTACCAGGTTCTGGAGGTGGGTTGTGGCACCGGGAATGTGCTCCGTGTTTTGGAGCAGATTTGCCCACACGGCACGGTCATAGGCATGGATTTATTCGCGGAGGGATTGGCATACGCCCGCCAGCGCACGACCTGCTCTTTAGTGCAAGGGGACATGCATGCTACACCTTTCGGCACCCAGTTTGACCTGATTGGCCTCTTTGATGTGCTGGAGCATTTGCCCGATGATGTGTGGGTACTGCGCGACCTATGTGGCATGTTGACATCTGGAGGCGTGCTGCTGCTGACTGTGCCCGCTCATCCATCGTTATGGAGCTACTTTGATGAGGCATCCCATCACTGCCGGCGTTATGAGTTGGCTGAACTGGAAAGCAAGTTGATCTGCACAGGCTACCGGATCGAGTATATGACCCAGTACATGGCGAGTATTCTCCCTCTGGTCTGGACAGGACGGCGGCTGGCATCGTTGATGGACCGGCGACCCGCTGACGATGCAGGACGTATAGACGACTTGGGACGGCACGAGCTTCGCGTCATGCCTGTGCTTAATGGGCTGCTGAACTTGCTGCTGGCTCAAGAGGTGCGTGTGATTAGCCAGCGTCGGCAATTGCCTATCGGTACCTCATTGCTGGTTCTGGCCCGTAAAGACACTGTTTCCTAACAGGATTGAGTATCGCAGGAGAGCAGTTGACTCATATGTCTCATCGCTTGTTGACCAGAGAGACACTCGGGGTCGTTCTGGTACTGGCACTGTTGTCTGTGCTTGCCAACGGCTACCTGTTTGGTGTCAGTGACCATGCTGAGTCGTTGCCACAAGTCAAGCGTATCCTGGACAGGTCTTACCTGCAGTACGACTGGCTTACTAACTCGAACAGTGCTTCCAATGGCCGCTTGGTCTTCAGCCTGGTCATGGCAGGCTTTTCATCCGTCTTCGGGCTCGAGGGCGCTTGTTGCGTCGTCTACATTGCAACACTGTGTCTCCTGTGTGTAGCGGCCTTCTTGTTTACTGCGTACATTTGGGGTGAACCTGGTGCGGGTCTGATAGCGGTTCTATTGGTGCTATGCAACCGGCTGGGGTCTTTAGGAAGCAGCCAGCTCCTGACTAACATGCTGATTCCCGCTTTTCTGGCCTATAGCATGCTGTTGCTTGCCGCCTACTGGCTCAATCGTGGGCACTATCTTCGCAGTATTGTCTTGATCACCTTCGCCAGCCTGATTCATCCGCAGATTGGGGTCGTCGCTGGCATGCTTCTTGGCTTGACCAGGCTTGTCTCGCTGCCCCGGCCGGAACGGCTGGGCGGGTTGCGCAAGTTGTCGCTTCTATTTGTGGTGATGGGAACTATCGCTGCTATGGGACTGTTGGCTCAACGCGGCAGCGGCGGACATGTGGTTAATCAGGTTGAAGTTGTTCGCGTGCTGGCCTGGATGCGAGCCCCCTGGCACTTTGTTCCTTTTGCGTGGGACAGGACGGTGTGGATCAATTTCCTGGCGTTTGGGGTGCTAGTTGCCGTAGCCCGGGCCAGTGTTCCTCGTTCAGCGTTCCTGGATTGGTTGATACTGGGCGTGCTTGGGCTATGCGTTCTTGGCACGTTAACGTTCTTTTGGGCACCTCTTCTTCCCTTAGTTTATTTGCAGCCGTTTCGCATGACAGTGCTTGTGCAGGGAGCCGGGGCATTGTATCTGGCGCAGTACGTCTGGAGTCGGCTGCGCTCGTCTGATCCCTCGGCTTGTTTTGTGGGTCTGGTTCTGTTGGGCAGTCTGGTATTCATGCCAAAGCTGGCGACCGTCTTGCCTGTACAGGTGGCCGCCGCGGTCGTTTTAGCGGAGATCCTCCGTGAGGTGCTCCGTCGCGTTGTACTTCCGGCGAGGGTCTCCCGCTTTGGCAGCGTGCTAAATTGGCTGGCATCCGCGCCGGTTGCGTGGTTGGCCATAGCGATCGCAATGGCACTGATCCGCCTGCCTTGGAGGACGGACTATGTTTATCCGCTGGCCGTCGTCAGTAGCCTGGGAGTCATAGGGCTGGAAGTACGAGCCATAGCCTCTCGATTTCTCCACAGGACGGTGATGGCCACTTCTGCCCTGGTGGGCCTCGCAATGGTGGCTTTGCTGGGGGCGCGATGGGTGGCCGCTCCTCTGCCGGCATGGCTTGCGCCGTTGACTGCCAATGTGAAAACGCACCTCGTTCTCGAAGATGATTTTAGCCGTCTGGCTCTTTGGGTGCGCGCGAATACCCCGCCCGACGCGATGTTTATCGTGCCTCCCTATACGGAGAGTTTTCGGCTCATAGCCGAGAGAGCCATCGTCGTGGACTTTAAGACATTTGCAGCTCGAGGTTATGACATCCTGGAATGGCGTAATCGAATCACCGACCTGTCGGGGGGGCGCTCGCTTTCTCTGGGGTATGCCTGGTACCTGCAATTGAAAGAAACCTATCACGGCCTGAGCACTGAACAGTTCCTCAGGTTAGCAGAGAAGTACGGCGCGGGGTACGCTGTTGCCGAGACAACGCAGCTTGCCCTACCTCTGGTTTACCAAAACCCTACTTATGTTGTCTACGAACTGAAACCCTTCTCACTACTTGGGTGTCGTGACGAATTGGACACGGCGGTAAACACGATGCACATGGCCCGCTTTCTAACATTGCTGGAAGTTGGCTGTTTCGCCCACTATGAGAGTTATCCCCTTCCATTCCGGTGGGAAGGTCCTGAGATCGTGAGTATGCAAGATCTGCCTGCGACTGCCCCGCCGCTCAGTGTGACGGGCAATCGGGGTGATTTTATCTTCCGCCATATCTCGACTGAGACAGGTGATGTGATTCGGGTCTCCCCAGTTCTGAACGGAGCAAGTGGTAATGAGAAGATCATTCAGTTTGGTCCCTGGCTTGAAGATAAAGGGCACGGTCTGAAAATTCAAGGAGATTCGTTTGCACAGAGTGAGAGTCTGGAAATCTGTCCTGGCCAAGTTGTGCTCCTGTCGCTCTGGGCACGGCTGTCTGCGCCATCAACAGAAACTACACTTTTCATTGAGGATTACGCAGAAACCTGGGAACTGAGCCATATACGTGTGGCAGGCACTGCGTGGCAACAATATGTAGTTGCCAAGAAGATCCGATCTCATGCCACCTCTGTCGTAATGGGGATTGGCTGGGAACCCATAATCGAGCAGGAATGGTTGGAAATAAGAGATATGCGCGTTTTTGTCGCTCCTCCTGAACCGGGATCGCCGCTTTGCAGTTGAGTAAAGCCTTGCCTAGCTCTCTGGCCTATTGTGTTGTACTCTGGCCAAAACCTGGTTGACAATTTGGTAACTGAAGGTATAGTTGTGATGTCTATAGGAAACTCACTGGCCGGGTGCGCTATGTGTTGCGTCACGCGGTGGGACCAAGAGAATATTGAGGTAGATATGCTGCGGTACAGAAAGCTATTTTATCTCGCTACAATGCTGTTACTGCTTACCCACAGAGTTTTTTTGTGGCTTCCTCCGGCGTTAGCAGCAAACTTATCCAATGTAAGCCTGGTGAGGGCGTTAGAGATCGCCTCTTCTCGCTTCTTGTCAGGCGAATGGGGAAAGTGTGAAGTCAGAGTAACCCTACCTGATATCGCCTCTTCCTCTCGGCTTGCGCTGGGGGCATTGGCGCAACTAGATTGCCCGGCTGCGTTGCGCCAAATTGAAGACGCAAAAGGTAGAGCGCTTACCGATGTCGAAACGTTGTGGTTGGGGTACGCTCTGGAACAGAGCGGTCGGCACACCCAGGCACTGGAGACATGGCGATCCTATCCGGCGATCGGCCGCTACTTTGTGGTTCTGGCAGAACACAATGCGGCGGGAGCAAATGCCGAAGCGGTCGAAAGGTTTACTCGCCTGGCTGTCGAGGTTGAGCCCCAGGACTGGTCCCTACAGTTGGAGCGCGGTAGGTTACTCAGAAGTAGTAATCCGACCCAGGCCGCGGTGGCTTTCCGGAGAGCCATTGAACTGGCACCAGAGGAAGCAGAAGGATACCGGTTTCTGGGCCTACTTCGAATAGAACAAAGTGATTTTGCGTCGGCCATGGAACAATGCCGGAAGGCTGTGGAGGTCGAGCCAAAGAACTCGCTCACCTGGCAATGTCTGGGCGAGGCGGCATTCCACGCGCAAGATTGGGAGGCGGCGGAGTGGGCGTTTATGACAAAGTTAACGTTGGTCCCCAACGACCCTGAGGCCCTCTTTTGGTTGGGTCGAACCTATCGCTATGCCGGGCAGAACGAACAAGCAGCCTATTGGCTGGCGCAGGCCGTTCAGTCTACACACGACAGTGGATCGTGGGCCGCATACGCCTGGTACGAGTCTGGATATACCTTTATGGCTCAAGAACAGAGAGCCAAAGCGATTCAGGCTTTTCGCCGCGTGCAGGAACTTGCGCCTGACTTTGTCTACATCCAGGTGGTTCAGGCAGAACTAGCACACCTCGAAGAGAATCGTTAATGAAGAATCTTCACGCTGCCATTGAGAGCCTGAGGCGTTTATGAGTGCGAATGAGCCTGGAGGGATGACCAGTCAAGTACTGCCTGCCGCGCTTGAGCAGAAGCATGAGTTTGTCAGCAACGTTTTGAAGCTGGCAGGTGGAACTACGCTCGCTCAAGCGCTAACCGTATTAGCTGCCCCCTTCTTAGCGCGGCTGTACGCTCCAAGTGCTTTTGGCATAATGGCAGTTTTTGTCTCGATCGCCAGCATCGTTGGCCTTGTAGCCTGTTTACGTTATGACCTCGCCATTCTGCTGCCCAAGCATGACAAGGAGGCTGCCAACCTGTTGGCGATCAGCCTTGGTGCGACGATAGGTATTGCTAGCCTCAGTGCCTGCCTGATTCTATTAACCCACGCACCGATTGTGCGCTTGTTGAATGCACCGGACCTGGAACCTTATCTCTGGCTGGTACCTTTAACTGTGTGTGTACAGGGATGGTTTCTGGCTCTCAGTGCCTGGAACACGCGTACCAAGCACTTTGGAAGGCTGTCTATTGCGCAACTCTCACAGTCCGTAACGATGAACGGAACACAATTAGCGCTAGGGGTACTTGGTGAGACGGGAGCTGGTGGCCTGATTGGTGGTAGCACACTGGGATACGCGATGGTGACGGCTGTGCTGGGAGCCCAGATTGGACGCGACGATGGAAGTCTGATCTTGCGTAGTGTGACTATGCAGAGAGTGCGCGAAGGGATACTGCGCTATCGCAAGTTTCCTCTGCTGGAAATGTGGGGGGCCCTGCTAAATGGTGTTGCACAGCAGTTGTCCGTATTGCTCTTGAGTGTTTTCTTCAGTTCCACTATAGTTGGGTATTTCGCACTTGGTAATCGGCTGCTTGGTATTCCATCTGCTCTGCTTGGTAACGCTGTTGCACAGGTATTCTTCCAGAGGGCTTCCGAGCTTCGCTCATACAACGGCAGCTTGACTGGAGCTGTGGAAGGCATTTTTCGACAATTGGTGAACGTCAGCCTGTTCCCTGCAATGCTCTTGGCGCTTATAGGACGAGATCTGGTCGTTTTGGTCTTTGGACCCCAGTGGGCAGAAGCAGGGGTGTACCTTCAGATCCTGTCTGTTTGGGCATTTTTCCAGTTTATTTTTTCGCCTATTAGCACACTCTTTGTCGTTATTGAACGACAGGACTTGGCTTTAGTTGTGCACGGAAGCTTGTTCTTCTCTCGCTTGTTTGTGCTTCTGTTGGGAGGACTCGGTGGAGATGCACGGATGACCATAAGTTTGTATGCCATCACCGGAGCGTGTGTGTACGGAGCACTAGTGATATGGAACTTGCGTCTGTCGGGATCGTCGGTACGCTATGCCGTTGGCGTGATTGGACAGAATTTGATATATTGTCTTCCTGCTATGATTGTGCTCGCTCTCGCCAAATGGTGGTTCAAGCCGTCTGCCATTATCCTCATTGGTGCTGTTTTTCTTGTATTGGGAGGGTACTTGGTATTTTTAGCCTACAGCGATTCGACAGTAAGGCATTTGCTGACTTCACTTTTCGATCGGGCTGCAGATGTGCTCACACGGTCAAAAAGTCAGTAAGCGTCAAGATAGTCCGAGGGCCATCATCGGAGGTTGAGGCATGGATCTGCGAACTAAAGAGGCGACTATCGCCGATGCCGAAGAAATCGTGTCTTTCCACAATGCCGCGTATGGAGACAGCCAGAAGCCAGAACATTGGATGTGGGAATATAGAGGCCATTATCCCAATCTATCAGTTTTTGCAGTTATTACAGATGCAGAGCGTATCATTGCCACCCAGGGGATGATCCCTGTTTATATCAATGTGGGGGGCCGGAGGGTACTGTCGGGTAAAAGCGAAAACACGCTCTCAAATCCTGACTATCGCGGGAAGGGAGTGTTCCAAGGTCTCTATGAGTTCGCAGTGTCTATGTGCAAACTTAAGGGCATGCAGTGTGTCTGGGGGTTTAGTTCGTCTGACAAGGCACTCAACGTACTGAGAAAATGCCAGTTTCGTATCTATGAGCGGATGATGTACACGGCTATCTCTATCACCAGTTTACGATATGCTCCCTCTGAAATCCTTGAACAAGGAAAAGCAGGTCTGAAGGAGAGGGTTTTGAGGTTTGTGGGGTTCTCATTATTGTGGCTTTATGCCTCGTTGTTCCGAGTTACTTGTCGGGTTCCAGACAAAGGGTTTTTGGTCAGAGAGGATTTGGTTCGTCAACAGGACCTGGACGATCTGTACCAGCACTTCAGGCAGGTGTACCCTGGCCTGATCCATGTTGATCTGAACGCAGAGTATTTGCACTGGCGAGTGTACGGTCATCCCATTTTCAAATACAAGACTTATTTCGTCTACGAAGGTGATGTATTGAGGGCCTATGCGTTTGTCAATGCCCACAATAGGCGCCATGCTTATCTGACAGATTTCACCTTTGAGTCTGTCAGCGCTGGCAAAGTCTTGATCCAGAGGGTCTTGCGAGACATGCGGGCTGAAGATGTTGGGGTTGTGACTTTTTTCGGCAACCAAAGCAACCCAGCGGCCAAGAAAACATTCGAGTTACTGCGGAAATTTGGGTTCGTCAAAAGAGGCTGGACGTATTTTGTGCTCCGAAACATTTCTTTTGAGGATGAGAGATCGCTATTTGACCCGACCCATTGGTATATGAATGGTTTATGGACAGAAGGTTATGAGATGTAGTAGCTGTAGAGGTCGTCTTGACAGACCAGATCTAGCCAAATCAGTTGGATGCTGGCGGCGTTCTGAGGGGAAATGATGGCCGGGAAACTACGTATTGAACACCCGCCGTCCTGGGGCATGGAACGGCGATATATCTATCACGTCCTTTTACACGAGTTTCTTGGCTCAGAATATGTCACTGAGGTATGCGAACGCCAGGATGTTCGTATTACGTTGGATGGTGATGGCGAAAACCGAGAACTCATACTGCCAGATGTTTTGTTCCAGACCCCAGCGAGTAAGTGGCTCACTGCTGCATCGCTGCCTAGCACCCCCCTAAGTTGGTGGAAGTTACCTGCATCCCTTTCGATCACCCGGGGGGTATGTACCCGTATCCCAGTCCTCTATGGGTTGGCATTGGATGAAATGTACTACATGGAGACGAACAAAGGGGTTATTTTAGGAATAGATATCTTTGGCAGCGCCTTTTTCATGTTGACCCGGTATGAGGAAGGGGTCAAGCCTGATCGGGATCGGTATGGCCGCTTCCCAGCCTCAGCCTCGCTGGCCTTTCAGCAGGGGTTTCTAGAACGCCCCGTGGTGAATGAGTATCTAGAGGTGTTCTGGGCGGTACTTCAGCGGCTTTGGCCTGGATTGCGGCGCGAGCCACGCATCCATCGTGTGCTTCTAAGCCACGATCTGGATATGCCTTTGGGAGTGGTCGGTAAGCACCCGGCTTGGGTTCTCGGAAGTGCCCTGGCCGACGTTGCCCTACGTCGGGATGTCTCGCTCGCTTTGCGGCGCCTGAGCGCCTATTGCAAGGTTAGGCATGGCCACTTTGACGCTGACCCGTACGACACTTTTGACTTTGTGATGGACCTCAGTGAACAGTATGGGCGAGAAAGCGCATTTTACTTCATGACCGATCATAGTTCCGACACCATGGATGGAAGCTACAGCCTGGATCATGAGTGGTTCAGGGCATTGATACGGCGTATCCATCAGCGGGGGCACGAAATCGGGTTGCACACAAGCTATAACACCTATTTGGACCCGGTTCAGACGCAGTGGGAGTTTCAGAAACTCCGGCAGGTCTGCTCGGAAGAACAGGTTGATCAGGTAACGTGGGGGGGGCGTCAGCACTATCTTCGCTGGGCAAATCCGACGACCTGGCAGAATTGGGAATCGGCTGGCCTGGATTATGACCACACTCTTACCTTTGCTGATCATATTGGTTTTCGGTGTGGAGTATGTTACGAGTACCCGGTCTTCAATCTCAAAACTCGACAGTCTCTCAAACTGCGTGAGCGTCCACTCATTGTGATGGAAGGGACGCTACTGAATTACATGCGTCTTGCTTGGGAAGGTGCCTATGATAAGATATTGGCATTGAACGCGGTCTGCAGATCATTTGGGGGCGATTTTACTCTGTTGTGGCATAACCACATGCTCATCTCCCAACAGCAACGGTATTGGTATCGTATGCTCTGCGCAGGCTTGTAGACATGACTGCCTTTGCTTTTCTGAATTGGTTTTGCTGTTTGCTCACCAGTCTGCTTCTAGGGTTGGTGGTTTGGCGGCAGCGGTTTCTGCTCGTCAAGCCCAGTATGATCGTGATTACTTTCTTCCATTTAATGGTCCAGTGGGCAGCAACGGTGAACTCTCCGTACATTGAGACATATCTCCCCAACCCATGGGTCTTTGCCCTTCTCTCGCAGGGCTTCCCTCTTATAGGGCTACTCGTTTCGCTGTGGACCTGGCGTCGAAGTGCCTTTGTCATCTGGAGACGACTCCACCAGCCCCGACCAGTATCGATGCGAGTTCGCAGAAAGGCCATCGCGTTTCTGGCAGCCTACCTCGTGCTCTTTGTGCCTTTCTACTTGTCTTATGTACCGCCTACCAAAACTGGCCTATATGCTGTCTTTGCTGACCCACTCAACTCAGCCCTGGCACGAGAGAGTTCGCTGAAGCTGGTAGCCAGCCCGCTTATCGCATACGGTTATGCTTTTATGGCCTCTGTCTTCGGACCATTACTGGCCGTGTTGCTTGCAGATTCGTTCTACCGGAATCTGAAGCGCAGACGTTGGCTGCGGAGTCTGGCGACCGCGGTTGGAGTTGGGGGTGTAGTGGTTGCAGTTAGCTTGACCGGGGCAAGAAGTTATGCAGCCGCTATTATCATGACCATTTTGCTCGCCGCCTGGTTACGTCGTGGTTTGCCACTCAACCCGGTATACGTGGTGCTGGCCGCTCTATCCGTTTTGACCTTGCCCACACTGCTCAGCATTTTGCGAGAAGGCAACGTTGTGGAATGGGCCAGATTCTGGGCCTATTTGCGCGGGGCGATTTTCTGGCGAGTGTTTTACCTCCCTATGAAAACCGGGCTGATGCACGTACACTATGCTCAAACGGTCGGCCTGTTTGGAGTGCGGGCCATCCCGCGCCTGGCGGCTCTGTTGGGAATCCCACCGGTCAATGCCCCCAATGTGATCGCTCTGACGTACTCAAGCACTGCCCTGGCGACCTCAATCGCAAACACTGCTTACGTATATGCCTACTACAGCTATTTCGGGCTGCCATCGTTTGCCATTTCCTTGCTTGGGCTATGGGGGTTAGACATTGCCCTCTGGGCTTACCGGCACATCAGCGACAGACTACTGCTTGCCTGTGTCGCCTCTGTCTCTGTGGCAAGTATCATGTTTGTCAATATGGAATACACAATCGTTTTGTTATCCAATGGTTTCGCGACCCTGTTGGTTGTAGCCTGGATAATAGATCGCCTATGCCGGATCAGGATACGTCTTGGGGCCCCAGGTCTACTTGGGGGAGGCTCCCCGGCTGGCACAGGAAAATCCTGGGGCTCTACAATCGGACGTTCTGGATGAGTATTGGAGCGGTAATAAGTATGTGCATACCGGTGATTGAGTATCAGTAGATCACAGTTGACCATTTTGCCTTGACTTTCCTACGCTGATCTATACCGCGACAAGCAGTTCGTTCGCGGGCTTGTGAATAGCCTCTACAGGATTCAGGCGACATTCGATGGCGCGGATCAAGAAATGGCACATACGCAAGATGGTGAAGCGGCGATGGTGGTAGCGCTTCCCGTGGCGATGGACGTCACACGCCATGCGCCGCTTGAGAACGACCCACAGGTTGAGGATCAGGAAAGCCACGCCTACGTACAACAAGCGCAGGGCTGGATCAGTAGAAGCAGTGCGTGCTCGGACGCGATTCATCTGACGATAAGTGGATTCAATGCCAAACCTGCGCCGATAGAACTGAAAGATGTGCAAGGGATGAGTGCGCACCCGATAGGTCACGTAAGCGAACCACTTGCTGCGCTTGCGGCGATAGCGTCCCTTGCTGTACTTGCGGGCGATGGCCAGATCCACGGTCTCCGAGCCGAGTTGCTGATTGCGCAGGGTGTAAGAGGTCGCATAGCTGGCTCGGCCTGTGAACAGCCGATTTACGCCGCCCTTTTTGTGCGAGCGGGCCGGGATGATGAACGGCAGGTCACGCTCCTTGAGGAACCGAATGACTCCAATGCTATAGAAACCCTTGTCCAAGTACACTTTTTTGATGCGCATACCCAGTACATCCAGCCGCTTGAACAAGCAGTGCAAGATCTTGGGCATGGTATCGCTCTTGTGCACAAACGTCATGGCCAGGGTGATGCGCCGATCCTTGTAGATCATGTAGGCCGTGGCGTAACAATGAAAATGGGTGGTCCCATCCCGTGCTCCGCTGCGCTTGATCTCTTCCGGATCTTGAGCTGGCTGGCCGTGATAGGGCACCAGCACCAAGTCGATCGCCAAGTCGCATCGCACCTTCAGCATCCGCCCAGGCACATTGGTCAGCAAGACCCGGTTGAGCTGTGCTTCCAGTCGCCACAGTTGGTTCAGTTCTTGAGGCAACGCCTGGTGAAGTTGGGCCAGCACCGCATTGCCGCTGGGCCCCGCTTCCAAGTCATCACACACATCGCTCACCGACGTTTGCCCGGCCGAGGCCTTCAGGATGATCTCAAAGATGTTTTCGGCTGTACATTTTCGGCCATTGATGTACAATTTCACTTCCTTGAGCAAGGCGTCCAGGGTAAAATCCAGTACCTCGTCCGAGGTCAGCGTAATCAAATCATGATCGTTTTTCGTGGGCATAGCTTGGCTCCTGGTAAATGTTCTCAGGAGATATTAACCAAGTTATGCCCTTCTTACAAGTCGCCAGAAGCTCTATTGTGATCTACTGAGTATAGGAAGTCAGAGGTACGCGTTGAACAAAGTGGTTATGCTACTTTCTAACCCCTTTGTCTCTGATCCGCGTGTATATGCAGAGGCACGGGCATTATCGGAGAGCGGATACGATGTGACCGTCGTCGCCTGGGATCGCACGTGTGCACACCCAGAGACAGAGGACCGGGATGGAATTCACATCCGGCGGGTACGTGTGCGGGCAACCTTCGGACGGGGTGCCAGACAATTGTTGCCGTTCTTTGCGTTCTGGCGGCAGGCAATGGCCGCATTGTCTCAAATGAAGGTTGACGTGGTCCATTGCCACGATCTGGATACGTTGTTTGCCGGTTGGGTCGTGGCTCACCGCCAATGTGCCGGCCTTGTCTACGACGCGCACGAGTGCTACCCGGCGATGTTTGCTGTACATGGTAGCCAACTGGTGCCCCGTTTGCTGGCAATGGTGGAAACAGGGCTTTCGAAGCAGGTTGACGTCGTGATCACTATAGGACAGCTCTTGGCACACCGATTTCGCGCGATGACCCCTAAGCCTGTTTTCGTTGTTGGAAACTGGAAGAACTCCCACGAGTACCAGGTTGACACTGAGCGTATGCACGCCGTGGCAAAGAGACTTGGTATCGGCGATAGACTCGTTGTTTCCTACATTGGAGGGATCAATCGGGACCGTATTTTCTATCCCCTTATTGCGGCAGTCAAGAATCGTCCGCAGGCTTTTCTCATCATCGCTGGAGACGGTGATCAGCGTGAGGAGGTAGTGCGCCTGATAGAAGGGATGGACAACGGGGTCTATCTGGGACGGATTCCGTTCGAAGATGTGCCACAATATGTTGCCTTATCAGATGTCGTGTATTATGGGATCGATGCAAGCTGTCCTAATAACCAGTTTAGTGCACCCAATGCACTATTTGCCGCGTTGGCCGCTGGTAAAGCTGTTCTTACCACATCCGTGGGTGAGATAGCGCAAATTGTGCGTGAGGAAGGCTGTGGCATTGTACTGGGCTTCCCATCTGTCCAGGCTATCGAGAATGCTCTCGAACGGATGGAGAACCCAACGTTTCTGCATCAATGCAAGCAGAATGCCATATACGCAGGACAGACCAAGTACAATTGGGAAAATGCTCAGAGAATCCTATTGAGCATATATAAGGACCTGACCGCATGAGGTCGAATAGGCGGAGCAAAATGAATGTCTGGCTGGTTAATCCTTTCGACCTGTTACCTGGTGAGCAAGCGCGCATTGGTCGGTATGCTTTCTTCGCCAAGATGTTTGGCGAGGCAGGGCACACGGTCACCTGGTGGGTGTCTGCTTTTCACCATGTGACCAAGTCCTACCGCAATATCAAGGAGTGGAGAGGACACTTTATCCGATGGCATACAAGTGGCTATGTTGTGGGCGCCAGCATACTACAAGAACATAAGTGTTAGACGGCTGATCAACCATTTCTTTTGGGCAACAGTTTTTTACAGGCAAGCGCGCCTAACCAATGTGTCACTTGATCTCGTCATTACCAGTTCACCACCCTTATATGCGACGAACAGAGCACTTCACATTGCTCGTCAGAGGAATGCCAAAGTCATCACTGACATTCAAGACCTATGGCCCGAAGCATTTGCAGTCGCGTTTCCTCCTGCGGCGCGGCAGTTGGGAATGGCTCTATTGCAGCCCTTGAAAGCACTGGAGGACGCCAATTTCAGACAGGCTGACAGGCTGATAGCGATCTCCCAGACATTGCTGGGTAGGGCTTTTGCGATGACCCCACACACCGCCTTCGAGCGCCAGGGTGATGGCCCGTTGGATCAGCGGCAGGATGTAGCGGCGAAACATGTGCAGGAAACGGGGCAGCAGGGCATCGGTCACGCCACACGCGGTACAGCGCACTCGCACAATGCGCACCTGGAACCGGTCGGTGATCGTGTATACCCAGCGGAGGTAGCAGCCCCACAAGATGGTGCAGTGTGTGCCACCACAGTGCGGGCAACGCTGAGGGCGCACGGCGATGAGCCAGACTGCAAAGCCTTTGCCCGCCTGGTAGTCCTGCACAGAACCGGCGAAGTTGCATACGATGGCCACGGTGGAAAGATGACCGTCTGGTTGGGAGATCCCCACATTATGGGCAGAGAGGGAAAACAGTCAAGTGGCGGGCAGCGGACTACCTGCCGGGGAGATCAGTCAATGTGGCCCAGAGAGGATCAGGGAGTGTGGCCCACCGAAAGTGAATCATCCAGAGTGGCCCGAAAAGTGCCGTTCTTGATCAAACAACGAGGCCGCTAACAAAAACAAGGTAGGACGTGTGATTCCTCTGGGGGTTGACGCGGAAGTGTACGAACGAGCAACCCGCGTGGGGGGAGGGAAATGGCATAAACAGGAAGATGAGTTCTGGGTGGCCTACATCGGCACTGTTGGAAAAACCTACGATATTGACACTGTCCTGCGAGCCGCCCATTTGTTGATTGGGAGTCTATCCCTGATCACGTTCAGTGTATTCCACCTGTAAGTTACTTTGACATGCTGACGCTGGTCAAAGCGGCCCGCCGTTTTTCAGCTTTGGTGGCGGCGACACCGACCATCGGCGCGCGCTTTCAGGCACTTAACCCGCGGACCATCGTGGTGAACAACTACCCTAGCGGGGGATATTCCAGATGGTAGAAGCGATGGCCTATCTGCCTGCCCACCTCAAGGCAACCTTGAAACTGGCAGGTGCTTTCTCACCACCAGGATGCCGTACCGAGGCAGCGCGTTTGCGCGGATGGGACCGTGTGGAGGAATTGGGCACTTTGGGCCGTTCAGAAGTGGCTCAGTTGTTTGGCCAGGTTTCTGCCGGGTTGGTGATTTTTCTTCCTGAACCCAATCACGTCGAGGCTATGCCTAACAAGCTGTTTGAGTATATGTCGGCTGGGATACCGGTTATCGCTTCGGATTTCCCGTTGTGGCACGGGATCGTCGAGGGTGCTGGATGTGGCTTGTTGGTGGACCCTCTGGACCCCCGGGCTATCGCTGGTGCCATTGAGCATTTGCTCACCCACCCAGAAGAAGCCGAAGCCATGGGTCGCCGTGGTCGCCAGGCTGTGGAAAGGTGGTACAATTGGGAAAATGAAGAAAGCAAGTTATTACAATTGTATGCGAGCCTCGGGGGGCCTACTTCGATAACGTCATAGATTGATAATTCGAGTGGTGATGCTTAGCCGCGGGAAATGGGAAGGTGTGAATAGTGTGACTCCCGGCGTGTCTGTCTCTGTCACAATCATTATGCCTGTACGCAACGAGGCACGCTATATCAGGCGTAGCCTGGGCTCGGTGTTGAGCCAGGATTATCCTCACGGTCGTATGGAAATATTGATCGTGGACGGTATTTCTGACGATGGTACGAGGGAAATTGTATCCGACTTCAAGTACCAGGTTGCAGCCTGCGAGTCGGATGAATCCAGCGTTGGAGAGGGAGACCAAGAGATCCCTAAGTCGCAAACTGCGATTCGGATCCTGGACAACCCTGCCTGTATTACCCCTGCTGCCCTCAACGTTGGGTTGAGACATGCTCGTGGCGAGATTATTATCTTGGTAGGTGGCCACTGTGAGATTGCCCCCGATTATGTGCGCCGTTGTATTGAGGTACTGCACCAGACAGGGGCAGACTGCGTGGGTGGTCCTATAGCAGCAGTGGGTGAGACACCAGTTGCCCAGGCTGTTGCTCTGGCACAGAGTTCGCCATTTGGTACAGGGGGTGTGGCATTTCGCACGGGGTCCAAAAGGCAGGGATACGTAGATACTGTCGCCTTTGGGGCTTACCATCGCGAGGTGTTTGATCGCGTCGGTGGCTTTGACGAGGAAATGCTATATACCGAGGATGATGAGTTCAACTTTCGACTGGTGCAGACGGGGGGAAAAATATGGTTAGATCCCTCGATTCGATCCATCTATTACAGCCGGACCAGCCTGTGCGAGCTCTGGCGTCAGTATTTCCAGTACGGCTTTCGTAAGGTGCGGCTCATCCAGAAACGGGGTGCCGTGCCTTCCTGGCGGCACCTGGTGCCTGGGGCCTTTGTGTTGAGCCTTCTGGGAAGTCTGCTTCTGGCTTTGCTCACGGGCCAAGTCCTCTGGGTGTTGGCGGTTGCAGGCCCCTATGTCATAGTCAATGGGTTGGCCAGCCTGTGGTCCGGTCGGTACGCCTGGAGCACATTGCCTATATTACCTCTAGTCTTTCTGATCTTACACCTGGCTTATGGGTTGGGGTTTTTATGGGGAGTCTGGCATTGGCAGGGGTATGGCATTCTGAATCTGGGAGCGAGGTGATTTATGTCTACTCACCACGAGGTTGAACGCCTGAGAAAGGTGTACCATGGGTATCGAGAAAGCAAGGCCGTTCAGGCCAAGTGGTCTCAGGCCAATCCAGGGAATCAGGCAATAGTACAGGAACGGACCCATGCATTGAAGCAACTGCTACAGACGGTAGGGTTTCTTCCCTTAACTAACTACAGAATCCTTGACGTAGGTTGTGGTTCTGGCGACGTACTGGCTGGCCTTGTTCCGTGGGGAGCGTTGCCGGATAATCTATATGGTGTGGATTTGCTGCCTGACTTGATTGCGGCGGCAAAACAAAGGTTCCCAGAATTCCACTTGCAACATGGGAATGCAGAACAGTTGGATTTCCAAGACGCATCCTTTGATCTGGTGTTGTTGTTTACTGTGTTTAGTTCCATCCTGGACGAACGCATGGCTTACAACGTAGCCCGAGAAGTGCGTCGGGTGCTAAGGTCAGGGGGCGCTATAGCCTGGTATGACTTTCGCTACCGAAACCCCTGGAATTTTCATACCCGGCCGATGACCAAGCGGCGCGTGTGTCAGTTCTTCCCAGATTTCGAGACGCGCCTGTGCACGATCACTCTGCTCCCTCCACTGGCTCGCCGCCTGGGTCTTCTGACACATGTGCTCTACCCGCTGTTGGCCGCTATCCCCCTATTGCAAACGCATTATATGGGGCTCTTGATCAAACCGAGGTGGAATTCGAACCGGCAGTGTGGCTGATCCAGCCGTTGACACCCTGCTGCTCTGGTAGAGGAGGCTGACTATGCGTGTGGATTTTCTCCCTTTTTCCCCACCCCTCATCGGCGAAGAGGAGATTAGAGAGGTCGTAGACACCCTTAGGTCAGATTGGATTACTACCGGTCCCAGGACGAAGCAATTCGAACATGAATTCGCCCAGTTCATCGGCGCACCGGCGGCGCTGGCCGTCGGTTCGGCCACCGACGCGATGTTGGTTGGGTTAGCGGCCTTGGGCATTGAGCCTGGGGATCAGGTTATTACCACGCCAATGACCTTTTGTTCGACCGTCCACGTCATCGAGCACCTGGGGGCGAATCCTGTACTGGTTGACGTGGAGCCGGATACACTTAACATTGACCCAGAGCAAGTGGCACGCGCCGTCACTCCTCGTACACGAGCGGTCATGCCCGTTCACCTTTATGGCCATCCGTGCGAGATGGACGCGTTGCTGGACATTGCCACAAGGCACAACCTGTACGTCCTCGAGGACGCCGCCCATGCACTGCCGGCCAGGTACAAGGGACGCATGGTCGGTACGCTGGGCACGCTGACTGCATTCAGTTTTTATGCCACCAAGAACCTTACCACCGCTGAAGGCGGCATGCTGACCGGTGATCCCAAGATTGTCGAACAGGCCCGCCTCTGGAGCCTGCACGGCATGAGCCGCGATGCTTACAAACGGTACAGCGCCGAAGGGTCATGGTATTATGAAGTGATCTTACCGGGTTTCAAGTGCAACATGACCGACATTCAGGCCGCTATCGGTCTTCATCAACTGCGCAAGTTGCCGCAGTTCCAGGTTCGCCGTCGGGAGATCGTCCGCCACTACCACGAAGCCTTCTCCAGGCTCGAGGCACTACAGATTCCTGTCGAACGTCCCGAGGTCGAACATGCCTGGCACCTCTATGCCCTGCGCCTGAACCTGGAAAGGCTGACCATTGACCGCGCCCATTTCATTGAGGAACTCAAGGTGCGCAACATCGGCACCAGCGTTCATTTCATCCCCATTCATTTGCACCCTTACTACCGGGATAAGTACGGATACAAGCCTCGAGATTTTCCGGTGGCTTATGAGAACTACCAAAGGTTGATTTCCTTGCCGCTGAACTTGCGCATGAGCGACCAGGACGTGGACGACGTGATTGAAGCGGTGTTAGATGTGGTCAATACCTATCGCCGGTAGAGTGAGGAATGGCACAGAGAGTATTCGATCTGCTTGCTTCGCTGGTGGGCCTGGTCCTGCTTTTCCCGCTGTTTGTCTTGATTGCGATTGCGATCAAGTTGGATTCACCTGGGCCGGTGTTCTTTCGAGGGCAGCGGGTGGGGCAGGACGGACATCTATTTCGCCTCTATAAATTTCGCAGCATGGTGGCTGATGCGGCGCGGAGTGGGCCGGGTATCACGGCGGCGGGCGATCCGCGCATCACGCGCGTAGGCAAGATATTGAGACGAACCAAGTTCGATGAACTGCCCCAGTTGATCCACGTGGTGTGCGGTGAGATGAGCCTGGTCGGCCCGCGGCCGGAAGACCCGCGTTACGTGGCATCGTATACGCGGGAGCAGCGCCGGGCGTTGAGTGTGCGGCCAGGTATCACCAGCCCAGCCTCGTTACGCTTTCGTCACGAAGAGGAGTTGTTGCAGGGGGAGAATTGGGAGCACGTTTACCTGGAGCAAGTGATGCCGGCCAAACTGCAAATCGAATTGGATTATCTGGAGCGCAGATCGCCGTGGCGCGATCTGTGCATTATCGTGCAGACGGTTTTAGCCTTGGGACGGTAAGCGCTAACCTAAGTAAGACAGGCGATGATTCATGAGTCATACTGCCGAGTACCGCAAACCGCCGACGCTCCGCAACCGTTATTTCTTCATCGCGGACGTGCTACTGATGCCCCTGGCTGCGGGAGTCAGTTTTGTGCTCCGACTGGACAGCGCCGACATGCAGCTCTACCTGCGTACCGTGATTATCTTCGCGGCGTTGGCAGCGGTCGTCAAGCCAGTGATCTTTCATCTGTTCGGCCTGTACCGCCGCTATTGGCGCTACGCCAGCGCCAGCGAGCTGGTCAACGTGGCGCTGGCGACGCTGACCGGCACGGCGGTGGTGACGTTGCTGATGTATTCGCTGGCCTCGCTCCTGGTGGAATTCCAACCGTTGCCGCGCTCGATCCCCTTCCTCGACTGGCTGGTCAGCCTCCCGCTGGTCGGTGGGACGCGCTTCGCCGTGCGGCTGGCCACCGACTGGCCGTTCGCCCGGCTATGGCCTGGCAACCGCCCGAAGGACGGCCGCCAGCGAGAACGGCGCGTGCTGGTGATGGGGGCCGGCGACGCCGGGGCGATGATCGTGCGCGAGATGCAGGCCAACCCGGGCCTGGGATTCGTGCCAGTTGGGCTGTTGGATGACAACCGTACCAAGGTCGGTATGACAGTCCACGGCGTGCTCGTGCAGGGCACGCGGGAGGATATCCCCCGCCTGGTCCACGAGGAGCGAATAGACGAGGTGATCATCGCCATGCCCACCGCCCCGGGGCGGGCTATCCGCGAACTGGTGGCCATCTGCCAGCAGGCCGGCGTGGCGTGCAAGACGATACCGGGCATCTACGAACTGATCTCCGGGCAGGTGAGCGTCAGGCAGGTGCGCGAGGTGCGCATCGAGGACCTCCTGCGGCGCGAACCGGTGCAGGTGGACGGGACGGAAGCCGGGCGCTATCTCTCCGGGGCCGTGGTCCTGGTCACCGGGGCCGGTGGTTCGATCGGCGCAGAGTTGTGCCGGCAGATTGCCGCGTATCGTCCCAGGCAGTTGCTCCTGCTCGGCCACGGTGAAAACAGCATCTATCACGTCGCGCTGGAATTGCGGGAAAGGTTCCCCCGTTTGACGGCACAGCCGCTCATTGCCGACGTGCGGGACTATGAACGGCTGATGGCGATCTTCACCCGTCACAAGCCGGAGGTGGTCTTTCACGCCGCGGCGCACAAGCACGTGCCCTTGATGGAGACGAACGTAGCCGAGGCGGTGATGAACAACGTGTTCGGCACCCGCTGCCTGCTGCAGGCTGCCGAAGCCAGCGGCGTGGCGCGCTTCGTGCTGGTCTCCACCGACAAGGCGGTCAACCCGGTGAACGTGATGGGAGCGACCAAGCGCATCGCCGAGCTGCTGGTGCAGGACGTGGCCCGGCGTACGGGACGGGCCTACGTGGACGTGCGCTTCGGGAACGTGTTGGGCAGCCGGGGCAGCGTGGTGCCCCTGTTCCAGCGGCAGATCGCGGCCGGCGGGCCGGTCACGGTGACCCATCCGGAGATGCGCCGGTTCTTCATGACCATCCCCGAGGCGGTGCAATTGATCATCCAGGCGGCGGCGTTGGGGCAGGGGGACGAGATTTTTGTGCTGGACATGGGGGAGCCGGTGCGGATGGTGGACCTGGCAGCAGAGTTGATCCGCCTGTCTGGGTTGGAGCCTGGGCGCGACGTCGAGATCGTCTTCACCAGCCCCCGGCCGGGGGAGAAGATGAGCGAGGCATTGTTCGCCAACGGCGAGGAACCCCGTCCCACGCAGCACAAGGAAATTCTCGTCGCAGGTGGCAACAATACGTGGGACAGCCAGACGTTGGCGCGCCACCTGGAGGAACTGGAAGCGCTGGCGAAAGAGGGGGACGTCCCCAGCATCATCGCCAAGATGCAGGAGATCGTGCCGGAGTATAGGCAACTGGTCCCTCCGCAGTGAGCTATCGGTCGAGCCATGAGTAGTGTGCGCCAGACAACCTTCGACGTGGCCACCTGCCGGGCGAACCTGCAGGCCCGGCAGGAACGGGAATATGAGGCGCGGGAGAAGCGGCGTCAGGCGGCCCTTGAGGCTGTGCGGGGCGCGCTTTGCACCGTCCTCCCTCGCTTCCCTGGCGTGCGGAGGGCGTATCTGTTCGGTTCGGTGCTACGGCCTGGAGGCATGCGGCCTACCTCGGACGTTGACGTGGCCATCGAGGGGCGCCTGGGTGCTGAGGACTATTTTGCGCTGTGGCGTGAGTTGGAGAGGGCGGCGGCCGGTTGGCTGATTGAGGTGGTGGAACTGGAGCGGGACCTGCGTTTCGCTGACCGGGTGCGCGAGGAAGGGGCAATTATCTATGAGCGCTCAGATTCGGACGTTGAAGGCGGACGTTGCGTCGGATGTGAAGGCCATAACTGAGATTTATGCGGCACTCCATCGCTATGATGCCGAGCCGATGGGCGACGAACAAGCGATCATCGTGGCTTACCATTTGCATAACTTGTACTGCACCTTCGAGAGCATCTTTCAGCGCATTGCTGAGGTCTTCGGAAACCAACTGTCCGACCAGGCTGGCTGGCACGCCGAGTTATTGCGACGGATGACATTGGACATTGAGGGGCTGCGCCCACGGCTGCTCAGCGAGCAGGCTTATGACAGCCTGGACGAGTTGCGCCGCTTCCGGCACCTCTTTCGCAGTGCCTACCGGCTGCGTTTGGACACAGAGCGCCTTGCATTGGTGCGCCGGAAAGCGCAGACACTGGAACGAATCTACCGGGCTGACGTTGAGCGGTTCCTGGCTTTCTTGGACGACCTGATCAAGAGTGGAGAATAGCACCACTGTACTCACCCTGGCCCTGGCCCAGATGGACGTCCCGGCCGGCCAGCCGGAGGCCAACCTGGCCCGCGTGCGGGAGTTTGCTGCGCAGGCGCGGGAGGCGCAGGCCGACCTGCTCCTGTTGCCGGAATTGTGGCTCCACGGCTACGACCTGGAGCGGGCCGCGGAGTGGGCGGCGCCGTTGGGAGAGGGGGGCTTTGCCCACATGGCCGGCCTGGCGCGCCAGTTCCGCTTGCACCTGGCCGGCTCGCTCCTGGAGCGGCACGCGGGCGGGGTCTCCAACACGGCCGTCCTCTACGCGCCCGACGGCGCGCTGCTGGGAGCCTACCGCAAGGTCCACCTCTTCCGGCTGATGCAGGAGCCCCGTTACCTGGTGGCCGGGGAGCACGCCACGCTGTGCCCCACTCCCTGGGGGCCAACCGGGCTGGCCATCTGTTACGATCTGCGTTTCCCGGAACTGTTCCGCACCATGGCGGTGGCGGGGGCGGTGCTGTTCGTGGTGCCGGCGCAGTGGCCGGTACGGCGCGTCGAGGCCTGGCTGCTGCTGGCCCGCGCGCGGGCGGTGGAGAATGAGCTGGTCGTGGCTGCCTGCAACCGGGTGGGCCGCGACGGGCCGGTTACGTTTCCCGGCCGTTCGCTGGTCGTGGACCCGTGGGGGCACGTGCTGGTGGAGGGGGATGACCGGGAGCGGCTGTTGATTGCCCAGGTGGACCTGCGGGAGGTGCGCAAAGCGCGCCGGTATCTGACCGTCTACGAAGACCGCCGCCCCGAGGCGTACCGGGTGAGTGGGTGAACTGTAGGACGAGATGCCATCTTTTCCAGTTGGCAAGACGGACTCGTAGGTGATATAATCAGGTACCGTACGAGGAGGCAGCATTATGCAAATGAGTGGATTGCCTGAGACGGTTGTTCGAGCCTGGGGATCAACAGCGGCCAGAGATTTTGTGGCCTGGTTGGAAGAATGGTTTCGTGTTGGGCCGTGTTTGCAAGTCCAGATTTCTGCTTTCGTGGCTCGCCAGAAGGTAAATGTGTTGATGTTGGAGCAGGTGAGTAATCTGCTCCTGGCCGGCGAGCCCAGATTGGAGCAGGCCCCTGATGGGAATTGGGTATGGCGTGTACCCGTAGACCTGACTCTCTCTACTCGTGGGCGGATTGGGTGTGTTGGCGAGGTGGACGTTGATGTCCGATATGGCGAGGTACACTATGACGATGCCCTGCTGGCCCGGATAACCAGCGAAGCACAACGGCTGGTACAGCAAACACCCCATCACCACGAGACGACAATGGAAACACTGCCGGTAACCGTTCAGCGGGGTAGTCAATAGGACACAGACTCAACGGATTTTCACGGCTTTTCTCGGCCAAGAGAAGACGTTCAGCCCTCACTGATCCGTGTTCATCCGTCCAATCCGCGTTTATCCGTGTCCTATTTCGGGCCACCTGAACGCTTACGATGAAACAACTGATCAGTAATCAAGCGATACCGTCTTCTCCATATGAGCTACGATGCTTTTCTCCAGAGTGCTATCTCCATCGCTCGTGAGGCTGGCGCCATCGTGCGCGATAGGTTTCCGTGCACGCAACTGGCACACATCGGCCTAAAGGGAGCGGTCAACCCGGTCACCGAAACGGATACCGCCGCCGAGGCGTTGATCGTGGCCCGCCTGCGGGCGGCCTTTCCCGACCATCGCATCCTGGCCGAGGAGGGGGGAGGGGACGTGGTGGCCCAGGACCCTATCTGGCTGATTGATCCGCTGGATGGTACGAACAACTTTGCGCACGGCTTTCCCCACATTGGCATCTCGCTGGCGCTACTCGTGGAGGGGCGGCCCGTGGTAGGCGTGATCCACGACCCGCTGCGGGGGGAGACCTTTGCGGCGGCGGCCGGAGGTGGGGCGACGCTCGGCGGCCAGCCGATCCGCGTCTCGGATACCGGTGACCTGGGGAGCGCGTTTCTGGCCACCGGGTTCCCCTACGACCGGCGCACCGCCCCCGACAATAACACCGCGCGGCTCGATCATTTCCTGCGCCGTAGCCTGGGCGTGCGCCGGGCAGGAGCGGCCGTGCTCGACCTGGCCTACGTGGCCTGTGGGCGGTTCGACGGCTTCTGGGAGATCCGGCTCAAGCCGTGGGACGTGGCGGCCGGAGTGCTGCTGGTGCAGCAGGCCGGAGGCAAGGTGACCGACTTTGTGGGCGGGGGCGATACCCTCTCGGGCGAGTTCATCGTGGCCTCGAATGGCCACATCCACGAGCAGATGCTGCGCGTGATTCGGGAGGGAGCGGGGGCGCCGCGGCCGGACGAACGGAATGCGGAATGTGGAATGCGGAATGCGGAATGGTGACAGATGTCACTTGTTGAGTAGCGCCTTATACACTGGCGCAAATCGCAAATGTGTGGCACAATAGGGTAACGGGAGCCCACCGGCTCCTCATTTCACGTATGCACGATTCAGTAAGGAGAGATGCTATGTCTGAATTGATCGAGATCCGCTGGCATGGTCGAGGAGGGCAGGGTGTGGTCACGGCGGGCAAGTTGCTGGCCGAGACGGCGATGGTCGCCGGCCAGTACTTCCAGGCCTTCCCCGACTTTGGGCCGGAGCGGATGGGCGCGCCGATCCGTGCCTTCACCCGGCTCAGTTCCAGGCCCATCACCGTCCATTCCCAAATCGAGGAGCCCGACGTGGTGCTGGTGCTGGACCCCACGTTGTTGGGGACGGTGCTGGTGACGGAAGGGCTCAAGGAGAATGGCATCCTGCTGGTCAACACCTTGATGAGCCCGGCCGAGGTGCGCAAGGTCACCGGTTTTCGGACCGGCAAGGCCTACACGGTGGACGCCAGCCACATCGCCATCGAGGAGATGGGCCGGGACATTACCAATACCCCGATGTTGGGGGCATTTGCCCGGGCGACGGGTATTTTCGACATCGAAGCCCTGGCCGGGCAGTTGCGTGCCTGGTTTGGCAAAAAGATTTCGCCGGAAGCCGTCGAGGCCAACGTACGGGCGATGCGCCGCGCGGCTCTGGAGGCGGTGGAAGGATAGGGAGGGACACGAGTGAAAGCAAAGGGCTGGCAAGATATTCCGATCGGCGGTATGATTCTGGAGGCCGGGAATGCGGTAGGATACCTCACCGGTGGCTGGCGAGCGTTCCGTCCGGTCCCTGGTGAGGCGGAATGCATCCACTGCTTCCAGTGTTGGCTGTTTTGTCCCGATTCCAGTATCCTGGTGGACGCCGAGCACGAGAAGATGGTCGGCTTTGACCTGGAGCATTGCAAGGGCTGTGGCATCTGCGCGACGATCTGCCCCGTCAATGTGAAGGCGATCAAGGAGGCCGGGGAGGAACTGGCGCGCCAAGACCCACGCCTGTGCATCCGCATGGTCGAAGAGGGGCAGGCGGAGGGTGAGGAGTAGTATCATGAGTACATTCGAAGCACTTACCGGCGACCAGGCGGTCGCCACGGCGATGCGCCAGATCAATCCCGACGTAGTCGCGGCCTATCCCATCACCCCACAGACGGAGACGGTGGAGTTCTTCGCCGAGTACGTGGCGGATGGATTGGTGGACACGGCGTTCGTGGCGGTGGAGAGTGAGCACAGCGCGATGAGCGCGTGCATCGGCGCGGCGGCGGCGGGGGCGCGAGTGATGACGGCTACCTCCGCCAATGGGCTGGCGTTGATGTGGGAAATGCTCTACATTGCGGCTGGCAACCGCTGCCCCATCGTGATGAGCCTGGTCAACCGCGCCCTTTCGGCACCCATCAACATCCACTGCGACCACTCCGACGTGATGGGCATGCGCGACGCGGGCTGGATCGTCCTGTTCTCCGAAAACGGCCAGGAGGCTTACGACAACATGTTCCAGGCCGTCCGCATCGGCGAGCACCCCGACGTGCTGCTGCCGGTGGTGGTATGCCAGGATGGCTTTATCACCAGCCACAGCATGGAACGGGTGGAAGTCTACGAGGAGGCGGACGTGAAGGGGTTCGTGGGCCAGTACCGCCCCCAGTGGCCGCTGCTGGACCTGGAGCACCCCAAGACCTACGGGCCACTGGATTTCTACGACTATTATTACGAGCACAAGCGGCAGCAGGTCCAGGCGATGGAGAACGTGCCCCAGGTCATCCTGGACGTGGCGGCGGAGTTCAACCGCAAGTTCGGCCGCAACTATGGCCTGTTCGAGCCGTACCGGCTGGAGGACGCAGAGGTGGCGGTGGTCGTCACCAATTCCACGGCCGGGACGGCGAAAGTGGTGGTGGATCAACTGCGCAGCGAGGGGCTGAAGGTGGGGCTGTTGAAGCCGCGCGTCTTCCGTCCCTTCCCGGCGAAGGAGCTGGCGGATGCGTTGCGCCACCTGAAGGGGGTGGCGGTGATGGATCGCTCCATCTCCTTCGGCGCCATGGGCAACGCCGGCCCCCTGTTCCTGGAGTTGGTGGCGGCCCTGGCGGTGCACGGGGTACAGATGCCAGTTGCCGACTACGTGTTCGGCCTGGGCGGGCGGGACATCCGGCCCCACGAGATCGAACAGGTCTACCGTGACGCCCTCAAGATGGCGCAGATAGGGCACGCGGAGCGCATGGTGACGTATCTGGGCGTGAGGGAGTAGCGGAATGTGGAATGCGGAATGTGGTAAAGGAGTAGTATGCCAACCAAGTTAGTCCCTAAAGAACTGGCGAAACGCGCGAACAGATTGAGCCCAGGACACCGGATGTGCGCGGGGTGTGGTGCGCCGATCGTGGTGCGGCAGATGTTGGCGGCGATTGACGAGCCGGTCGTCCTCGCCAACGCTACCGGCTGCCTGGAGGTGGCCACGACGATCTATCCCTACACTGCCTGGCAGGTGCCCTGGATGCACAGCGCGTTCGAGAATGCGGCGGCGACGATCAGCGGCATCGAGACGGCCTACCGCAGCCTGGTGCGCCAGGGGAAGATGCCGGAGCAGAACGTCAAGTTCATCGCCTTCGGCGGCGATGGCGGTACCTACGACATCGGTATCCAGTCCCTGTCCGGGGCGGTCGAGCGGGGGCACCAGTTCCTGTACGTCTGTTACAACAACGAGGCGTACATGAACACGGGCATCCAGCGTTCGAGTGCCACTCCGCTGGGGGCGCACACCACCACCACGCCGGCCGGTACGGTCATCCCCGGCAAGCAGCAGCCGCGCAAGGACCTGACGGCGATCATGGCGGCCCACAATATCCCGTACGTGGCCCAGGCGGCCCCCAGCCAGTGGCGGGACCTGATGCAGAAGACGCGCAAGGCGGTGAACTGCGGCGGAGCGGCCTTTATGAACGTGTTGGCTTCCTGCAACCGGGGGTGGCGGCACGGGACGGATGAGACGGTCGAGATCACGCAACTGGCGGTAGACACCTGTTACTGGCCGCTGTACGAGGTGGAGCAGGGGGAATACCGGCTCACCTACAAGCCGAAGGAGAAGCGGCCGGTGGAGGAGTGGCTGAAGCGCCAGGGAAGGTTCCGCCACCTCTTTCGGCCCGAGAACCGGCACCTGGTGGACGAACTGCAAGCGGAAGTGGATCTTCGCTGGGCACGCTTGCTCAAGTCGTGCGGCGAGGCGTAAGACGTGAAACGTGAAGCGTGAAACGTGGTGCGTGTTTCGTGTTCCGTGGTGCGTGAGCGACTTGTGGCACACGCAATACGAAACACGCAATACGGAACACGGATGGGCAGGATAGAGCGACCGCCCCAGGACCTCTAAGTCCTGGGGCGGTTTTGCTTGTCAGGGCTTTTTGGGTGGCCTGGGTGGCCGGGCCTGGCCGGGTGGCGTCTTGAGCTGGCCGGGCGGTGTCCTGGTCTGGCCAGGTGGTTGGTGGGTCTTGCCCCGTCCAGGTGGCTGTGACGTTTCGGCCTGTCCAGGCGGCTGTGGGGTCTCAGTCCAGCCGGAGGGCTGGGGTGTGGCGGATTGCGGATTTTCGATTGCGGATTGCGGATTGTGGATTTCTGCTGTGCCCGTGGGAAGTGGCGCCGAGGGTTGAGGAGCAATCGTCGTCGCCGTGGGCGGCGGTGAAGATGTGGGGGTGGTGCGCAGCGTCGAGGCTGGAGGGGAGGGGGGCCGCTGGGGCCGGACGATCGTCTCCTGGCCGGCCAGCACGGCCACGGTCGTCTTCTGTGCCGTGACCTCCACTTGCCCTGCGACCACGGTCACGTGGGTGGCACCGCTGGCCTCTACCGCTACGGCGAACTCGGTCCCGCGCACCGCCGTGATGGCGCTGGGAGTCTCGATCTCGAAGCAAGATGCCGGGTCTGGGACCCGTTGCACGCGGCTGTACGTCTGGCCCAGCGTTTGGCGAAGGACAATGTGGGTGAGTACACCCGTAGGGGTGAGTACACCTGTGCGGGTGAGTACACCCGGCGTCCGGCCGCCGCGGGGGGAGGAGCTCATCTGGACGATGGCGACCTCGGCCTGGGCCAGCAGATCGGTCGTGCTCCCGTCGAAGAACACCAGCGTGGCGGCGGAAAGCAGGCCGGTGCGAATGCGGTCTCCCGCCTGTATCCGCTCGCCGGCGGCCGCCGAAGCCCAGGCGTCGCTACCGGCAGGGCTGACTTGCACGGTGCCGCGTATCGCATCCAGCGTGGCGGCCTGGGCGACGGTGCCCCCGGGCGGGGATTGGAAACCCGTGCGTCCGATGGCGAACAGGGCAAGTGCCAGCACAGCCGCCAGGGCCACCGGAAGGGCGAGCCCACGTTTCCACGCGGCCAGGCCGGCACTTTTTCCCGAGGGGCTGCTGGGCGTGGTGGCACCTCGCCTGGTGAACAGAAAACGCAGCGCGGAGGGCGTGGCCTGGTGACGCTTCTTCTCCGCCAGCGCCTCCAGCATGCTCCGTTTTCCGGCCGCAAAGGTGGTTGGGCTGGCAGTTGGGCGGGGCAGGGCGGATATGGCGAGCGCGACCCCCAGGAGGGGACGCAAGTCGCCCGCCACCTGCGGGTAGCGGACCAGGCATTCCTCCATGGTGGCCTGATGTTCCCTGAGCAGGGCCAGGCATTCGTCCAGTGCGTGGTACAAGGCTCGTTTCATCTTAGACGCTTTACTATGCGGCTGCCAGCCGATATTTGTGTCCTATATAACGGGAACGGGCGGGCGGAGATACGGCAGACGTGAAACGTGAGGCGTGAAACGCAAAATTCGGATTGCCGGCCATCTTTTCTATGCCTCCAGTGCGCGCTGCAGGACGGCCAGGGCCCGGTGTTGTAGCGCTTTGATGGCCCCCACGGATTTGCCCAATATGCGGGCCACTGCCGCGTTGTCCAGGTCCTCGACGAATTTGAGGGAGATGACCTGGCGTTGATCCTCGGTGAGGAAGGCCATGGCGGCGGCCAGCCGGCGTCGCATCAACGTGTGGTCGGCGGCCTCCTCCGGATCGGTGGTGTCGGCTGCCAGGTGCTCCTCCAGGGCGAGCGAGACAGACTGCCCGGCGTGCCGGTGGTGGTCTGCGACCAGGTTGCGGGCGATGGTATACAGCCAGGCCAGCAGGGGCAGGCCCCGGTACGTGAACCGGTCAATCTTCTCTATCAGGCGCACGAATACCTCGCCGGTCAGGTCTTCGGCCGTGCCGGCGTCGTCCACCCGGTAGGAAACGTAGCGGTAGATGAGTGGCTGATACAGGTCGTAGATTTCGGCGAAGGCGGCGGGGTCGCCCTCCTTCGCCCGCTGGAGCAATTGAGCCTCGTCACTGGACATGCGTTCCGCCTTTGCTGGCAGTCGTACTATAACACAATCGCGGAGGAGGGACAATGGTACCAAAATCCCACTGCGAGGCGTAACCCACGGTGAAACGGCGCGTTATACTAGGTAGATTCTACCCACCCTCCCGCAGGTTTGAAGGCGACTTTCGCAGATATGCGTTCCGACGTTGGTCAAACGGGTTAATCAGGCCAATTCGTAACCTGCGGGAGGGAAGGACAGGGTGCACTGGTGGCCCTGCCGCCCACCATAATCATGAGGAGGTACGAGCGATGCGGTTTCACTGGAAGACTATGTTCATGATCAGCCTGGTGCTGGCGTTGGCGCTGCCCGCCGTCGCGCCCGTCGCGGCCCAGGAGGAGCCCCCGGCAGGGGAGATTCTTCCCTGCGAGGGGGAGGGCGTCTCCGGCACCGTGGTGGCCGTGGATGAAGAGGCTGGGCTGGTGACGGTGTACACCGGCGACGGTCTATTTCCGGTGTGCACGGTGACACTCGATAGCGACTACGATCATCCGATCGTGGCTCTGCTTGGGACGTTCTTCGGCGACGTGAGTGCCGAGGATCTGGCTGCAGCGCTGAAGGATACGGAAGAGGCGCGGCAGGGGTGCGCCGTGCAGGACCCGCTTAGCGAGGCGTGGGCGTGGGCGGTTTGCGGCCCTGAGGGCGCTGTGCCGGTGACGGTGTTCGCCGAAAACGAGGATGGCACATTCATGGCACTGACGGAGGATGGCGAGCAAGTCACGGTCTCCGTCGAGGACCCCGCCACCGCTGGGCTGAGCGATGCGCTGGACGAACTGGCGGCCGAACAGGAACTGGCCGTCGAATGGGAACTGGGCGGGGATGGCAGTGTCGTCCAGCCTGGCAACGAGATCGCGGCCTATCACGAAGAGGGATTGGGTTTTGGCGAACTGGTCAAGCTGTACGCGATCGCAGCCAAGTCGCAGGAGGTATGCGAAGGCGATGAGGACGAGGTCGCCGTCGAGCCGTGCGAGGTGACGGTGGAGGAACTGGTGGCCGCCCTGCAGTCTGGAATGGGGATGGGCGAGTTGTTCAAGAAGTACGGCCGCCCCGCGCTCCTCGGCGTGGGACACGTGAGAAAGGTCAGCGGTCCGCCAGACCACGCCGGCCCGAAGGGCCGGCCCGGGGATGCGGATGACGACGCAGACGACGACGTGGATGATGACGTGGATGAAGGTGAGGGCACCGGTCCGTTGAACCAGGCCGGTCCATCACAGCGCACCGGCCGGCCAGAAAATGCGGGTCCGCCGGACCACGCGGGTCCGAAGGATCGAACGGATAGGCCCGGACGACACCTGGGACACGACAAGTAACGTATGGCATAGAGTGTACATAGGCGCCGCCCCGTGGCCTTGGTCGGTCACGGGGCGGCTTTGTGCTGGACAGCCTGGTATGGCTTGATCCCTCCGCCGAAGTTGGCTTCAGCCTGCGGCCAGGCGCAGTAGCACTGCCGGCACCCACAGCCTGCCCAGGCCCAGAAACGCCAGGGCGGTCGAGGCGACGAAGAGTAGCACACTGGCCGCGATGAGCAGGTAGTCAGCGCGGCGATAGGTGAGCCGATGGACCCAGGTACGCGGCCCGACCCCGAAAGCGCGCAGGTCCATCGCGTCAACGATGTCCTCCGCGCCGACGATGGCGTTGATCGTCACCGGCACCAGCAGCGGGGCCAGCCGGCGAATCTGGGCGACGAGGCCGCCCGACAGTTTCTCCACTTCGTAACCTCTGGCACGCTGGGAATCCAGCGTGACGGTGAAATCGCGCCCCAGCGTGGGCACGAAGCGAAAGGCCAGGTCCATGGCGTAGGCAAACTTGTCGGGCAAGCCCAGTCCCCGGAACGTAACGCCGTAGAGACTGGGATTCACCGTGTAGGGGATGGTGATCGCCATGATCGTGATGGCGTACATGCGGGCAAGTTGGCTGAGCGCGAAGATGGTCTTTTCGGCAGTGATGTCCAGCGAGATGTGCCATCTGACGATAGGGAGGGACAGCGGTCCCAGGCGATGGATGAGATGCTCCTCGTGATAGGCGTAATCCACGCCGCCTCTCCCGGTGAGAAACGTCAAGATGGTCATGAAGACGATGATGATGCTGATCAGAATCCACACCCGGCGTGTTTCGCGCCAGGTGAGCCTGGCCAAGGCGTACTGGAGCACAGCGACGCCCAGGAATAGGAGCATGAGGCGCAGGTCCCAGAATTGGATGATGGAGAAGAGCATGGCCAGCATGAAGATGATACGTGCGCGGGGGTCCAGGCGCTGGATGATGGTATCCCGTTCGCGGTAACGCCAGGCGATCAGCATTTCATCGTCCTCTCGCTAACGGCCGGTGCGGGCCTGAATGGCCCGGTAGGCAGCCAACAGGATGGGGGTGAGGATCATCGCGTTGAGGATGTTGGGGCCGGCGGCCGGCGCAAACTCGCCGATGATGGCCGTGGCAAAGGAGTAACCGTTGACCCAGATGTCGGCGATGGCGGCAAAGCCGATACCGATGATGATGCCCAACGTTCCCCATAGGTTGACGGCCGCCAGGTCCACGTTGATCCGTTCCAGCACAAAGCGGCCGGCAATCACCACGACACCGCCGATGATAAAGGCCCAGGCCCAGAAGGAGAAGTCTTCGATCTCCCCTGTCCACGGCCCGATCACCTGCGGGTTGAGGAAGACGAGGGCTGCGGTGACGACGATGAGTACGGCCACCAGGATGGTCAGGAAGTTGAGGCTGCGCTTCTTATCAGCGAACAGCATGACGAGGCCCGGTACCATACCTATCAGCCCGTTGCCCAGATCCCAGGCCGGATAGACACCCCAGCCGGTGAGAAAGTCGCCCAGGATGTTGCCCACGGCCCCGGTGAAGAAGCCAACCACCGGGCCAAACACGTAGCCGAAGAAGATGGGTATGCAGATGGAAGGGCGTAGTGCGACCTGGCTGACGGACGGCATCGGGATGGTGTTGAAGATGTAGTTGAAGACGCCGTACAGCGCTGCGCCGATGGCCATGTATACTACCTGGCGCGTGCCAACCTCCCAGGCAGCGCTACGGGCCGTGACAAGGTAGACAACGAACACGCCGATCAGGCCAATGGCGGTAACGCCGAGCGGGGCGATACCTCGAATCTTGTCGCCGCTGGTCAGCAGGCTGGCGAGGGCTAACAGCGCGACAAAAACGATCAGCACGATGAGCCAGGTGATGACCCGGTTCTTTGTGAATTCCCCTGTAGTCATTTTTTACCTCCTTCGCGATATCGTGAATACGTACAACCTCTAACCTGCGTAGGATGAAAACTAGACAATCCGCCAGTTGGCTCTGCACATCACCTCGCTTTCCTCAAGTGTGGAGGGCTGACCATTATCGAGAAGAATCATCAGTTTAAAACACTGGCGCTCGTACTTCGTTTCGCTGTAGTTGAAGGGGCCCCCGGAAGGTGCGCCAGCCTCTCAGCCGACATGAAACACCCGGTGCGGGGGAGATACTCCAGGTTGGCTGCCAGCAGCGAGGTCGGCACCAGGCGGCAGCGCTCGAGCAATTCGAGGTCGGCCAACACTGTGGCCGGCGGACCATCGCCGGCGATCTGCCCATCGTGCATCAGGATGACGCGGCTGGCGTAGCAGATGGCCAGGTCGAGGTCGTGAGTGATGAATAGGATGGCCTCGAAACCCGGCATGTGGAGGATAGAGTCCATGAAGGCCATATAGTTCCAATAGTCCTGGCCGGCGGTGGGCTCGTCCATGACCAGGATTTTGGAACGCATGGCCAGGATGGCGGCGATGCTGACCCGCTTCTGTTGGCCGAAGGAAAGCGCCAACGGCGGATAGTCCTCCAATCCTTTCAGGTTGACGATTTCGACGGCCCGGGCCACCCCTTGGGCGATCTCTTCCTGAGCGTAGCCCAGGTTCTTGGGGCCGAAGGCCAGTTCTTCCCGCACCGTCGGGGCAAAGAGCATATGGCTGGGGCTCTGGAAGACGTAGCCCAGCGTGTGGGCGACCTGGGCGACGCTCGTGTCCCGCGTGTCGCGCCCTTCGACCCGTACCTGGCCCTGACGAGGCTTTAAGAGACCGATGGCGTGCTTGACCAGCGTGGTCTTGCCCGCGCCGTTGGGTCCCAGGAGGGCGATGACGTCACCCCGGCGGATGGCCAGGGTGACGTCGTGGATGACAGGCGGCTCTCCCTCGGCGTAAGCGAAGGACACGTTCTCGAACGTTACCAGGGGTTCCCGGCCGTCAGACTGGCTGGCGGCCAGCCGTTGGACGGCGGGGTCGAAGACCGGAGGGGGAGCGGCAGCCGCACGCTGGATCACGATGGGGGCGGGCAGTTTCACCTGCCGGTAATCCGCTACCTCCATCAAGCCTGCGGGCGAGCCATCGTAGGTGACCCGGCCATCTTGCATCGAGATCACCCGATCCGGGTGGATGCTCAGCACATCTTCCACGCGGTGCTCGACGAGCAGGATGCTGACCCCTTCGTCGGCCAGGCGGCGGAAGAGAGCCAGGGCCTCCTGGGCGCTGGCGGGATCGAGGCTGGCCAGCGGCTCGTCGAGCAGCAAGATGCCGGGGCGCATGGCCAGCACACCCGCCAGGCTGATCTTCTGTTTCTCTCCACCGGAGAGGTAAAACGTCTCCCGGTCGCGCAGGTGAGAGATGCCCAGGTAGTCGAGCGTCTCGTCTACGCGTTGCCGGATCTCCTGACGGGGCAGCCCCAGGTTCTCCAGGCCAAAGGCGACCTCGGCAGAGACGTGGGCGCCCAATATCTGCCGCTCGGGGTCCTGGAGGACGGTACCGACGATCTGGGAGATGCGCGACAGGGGCATCCCACTGGTGTCCTGGCCGTTGAGGAGGAGCCGCCCGCGCAGTTCCCCTTTGTAACTGCGAGGGATGAGGCCGTTGATGCAGCGGATGAGCGTGGTCTTGCCGCACCCACTGGAGCCAGCGACGAGGAGCAGTTCGCCACGGGCCAGCGTCAAGGCGACCTCGTGCAGGGCGGGCTCGGAGCGGGCACGATAGCGAAAGGTAAGACCCTCGATCGCCAATGGAGCAGCAGCAGAACGTTGCTCAGACACGGTATCTTCTCCCAATGAGAAAACCCCTGTGGGCCGAAAAAGTTGCGCTGTGGGCGGGCATGCTGGCCCGTTGCGAGCAGGGCCTAAGCGGGCAACCCGGGCGGGGTGTTTTTGCCAGGAGTTCCCTGGGCCGCCTCGTAGGCTTCCTCCTCTCCCTCGGGCACGGGCCGGATCTTGTCCGGGTCGGTAATGTGGTCAATGAAGAGGACGCCATCGCAGTGGTCGAGTTCGTGCTGGAAGACGCGCGCCAGCAAGCCTTCCGCCTTGACGCGCACAGGCTTCCCACGCGGGTCGAGCCCCTTGACGGTGACGGTACGAGGGCGCGAGACGTCGCCAACCCAACCCGGTACGGAGAGGCACCCCTCGACCCCTTCCTCCATCTCGCGGGATTTGCGCGCCAGTTCAGGGTTGACGATGGCGTAGAGTTTATCCTCTTCAGGGTTCTCTTCATCTTCAGGCAACTGCACCACGATGATGCGCTCGGGCACACCGATCTGAATGGCGGCCAGGCCGATCCCGTTCCTGGCGTGCATCGTTTCGACCATGTCGTCCACGAGTTGCTGCAAGGTCGGCTCTACGCGCCGGAGGCGGCGCGATTTCTTGCGCAGCAGCGGATGGTCGGAAAGGAGGAGCGAGCGTACAGGCATGGTTCAAGTCTCCTGTGCAACCGAAGATGGTGGCCGGGATTCAGGGGGTGCAGCACGGCGGATTTGGTCATACACGGCGAACCAGTCGAGCAGTTCGTTGCGGCGGCGCTCGGCGTCGTCCTTGGCCTGTTGGCGGTGGAATGTCTCCATGCGGCGAAAGATTTCGTCCTGTACACTGCGGGGGTCCTTGACGTAATCGAAGGTGAAGGCCCCTGCCCCCGCCGTCTCAATCGTCACCGATCCATAGTTCAACAGGCGGCCCAGAAAGCCGGGGATTTCGAGGCTGATGTTCTGGATCATGCCCAGGTTGGCCTCACGGCGCTCTTCGTGCAGGAAGAGGGGTGACCTTTCGACGTCAATGATGCGCGTGGCGGTGACCTGGTAGATGTCGTTCTGCCAGTCGTCGAACTTCCACAGCCACCAGGGGATGAAGAAGACCAGCGCGACGCTGTAGCCGGCCAGGATGGAACCTAGAGGAGCAGAGTTGTGACGCAATGCGTAGATGGCGACGACGGTGGCCAGAACGATGAGCAGCGTGGGGGGCGCAATGGACGGGAGTAGGATGATCCGGTGTTTGCGCCAGGTGATGGTGTCTCCCTGGACGTGCCGCGTGGGGGGAAAAAAGTACGTCAGGGCGCTCACGAACATGAGCAAGGGTTTCGGTACGGTCAGCCTGAAACGCCGCTTTTTAGGGGACGAGGCTGGCGCGGAAGGCTTTTCTTCAGGGCGCGAGATGCCGAAATACTGGTGCATGTCGTCGCGGATGGCCGCCCGCTCCTCCGCCTTGGCCCCCGCCTGCATGCGGCGGATCTGCTCAAAGATGATGCTTTTTACCTCTGAAGGCCTGGAGATCTCGCGAAAGGCCACGTGGCCGCGCTCTCCAGCCGTCTCGATGATCAGGTCGCCGAAGTCAAAAACTTGGGCCAGCAGTCCTGATTGTGACTCCTGAATGTCCTGAACGTTGCGCAAAGGGGCCTCAACGCGGCTCTCCCGTCTAAAGGGGACCTGCTCCCGGCGGATCACCCGCTTGTTGGTCACGATGTATATGTCGTCCACGTGATCCATGATCAGGTACAGCATGAACAGGAACGTGGCCAGGCCGGGGATGGCCATGATGGCCAGGACCAGAAGCGAGCCAGCGCGCAGGTACCAATAGCCACAGCCCAGCAGATCCACCAGGAATACGAAGCCAGGGGAGATGAGCCGGGGGAGCAGCATGGCGTTGTGCCTGTGCTCGCTGACGAGCACGATTTCGTCCGGGCCCTGCCACTTGAAATGCCTGGCACGGCGCTTCCGAGCAATGTCGGACCGCATCTGGAGGTATCTGAGCATCCATGGTCGTTCGCGCAGCAACTGGTCAAAGTCGTCCTTGTTCAAGTACAGCAAGGTGGCGTCCTGAACGACTGTGACGGTGGCGTCGCGCATTTCGCCGAGCAAGAGCGAGGTCTCGCCAACGAATGCGCCTGGCCCCAGGCTGCCAACCTCTAGTTCGATTCCCTGCGGGTTGGTGTACAAGATGCTGAGTTGCCCACTTTCGACGAAATAGGCCGTTTCGCCGAGTTCTCCCTGGTGGCAGACTTGGCTGCCGGCCGGGTACTGGTCGCTCTGAACCAGCCGGGCGACCGCCTTGAGGTCATCCCGGTTGAGTTGGGCAAACAGTGGTATCTGCTTCAGTTGCTTTGCCAGATCGTTCGGCATGCCGATTCCCCACTTCTGCCGGGTATTGTAGCACATTCTGGCGGAAGGGGGAAGAGGGATGGGGGGAATGACAAATGAGGAAATGACAAATGACAAATGGGGAATGGAGGATGGAGAATGGAGAATGGAGACTACGGGTTATAGTGCTGCGTCTTTGTAGGCGGCGAGGGTGTGCTGGGCGGTGCGCTGCCAGGAGAAGCGGGCGGCCTGGGCCAGCGCGCGGCGGCTCAGTTCGGCGCGGAGGTCCTCCTGGGTCACGATGCGGACGAGTGCCCTGGCCATGCCCTCGGCGTCGTCGGGAGGTAAGAGCATCCCCGCATCGCCCACGATTTCGGGGAGGGAGGCGGTGTTAGAACCCACGACCGGTGTACCGCAGGCCAGCGCTTCCAGCGGCGGCAGGCCGAAACCCTCGTAGCGGCTGGGGAAGATGAAGGCGGTGGCCCCCCGGTAGAGGGCAGGCTTGGCGGCCTGGTCCACGCCGATGAAGCGCACGGTTCTCTCATCTAGCCCCTGTTCCCGGGCCAACCGGCGCGGGTCGGGGATGAAGGAGGTGTCCCGGTCGGGCAGCCGTCCGGCGACGACCAGCGGACATCCATCGCCGATGGCTGGGCCGGCCCAACGATACGCGCCGAGCACGGTGGCCAGGTTCTTGCGTACGTCGAAGCCGCCCAGGTAGAGCACGTACCGCTCTGGCAGGCCGTAGCGCGCGCGGGCCGGCACGTCGCCGGGGGCAGCGATGGGGGTGTAGCGCTCGTCGGCAGCCAGGTAGACGACGCGCACGCGCTCAGCCGGTAGACCCAGGCGGGTGAGGATGTCCCGCCGGGAGGCCTGCGAATCGGTGAGCACGAGCGCCGCGCGCCGGGCGCCAGCGGCGACCAGCGCGGTGTACAGCCGCACCAGCGGCCCGCCCCGATATTCGGGCAAGAGCAGTGGAATCAGGTCGTGAATGGTGACGACGGTGGGAACGGAAGGGTGAAGGGGCGGCGCCCAATATGGCACGTGGGCGACGTCGGCTCCCAGGCGGCGGCAGGTGGTAGGGAAGGTGATTTGCTCGAAGTGGACTTTGCCCAGGTTGGAGGTTGGAGGTTGGAGGTTGGAGGTTGGAGGTTGGGCGAGGGTGATCTGCAGGTCTGCGTTGAGCGCGGCCAGGTGCTCCACCAGGCAGCGGGTGTACTGCCCGCTGCCGGTGGTGGGGCTATCCCAGAACCAGGCATTGATGGCGACGCGCATCACTCTCCGTAGCCGTGGGGATGGGTACGGTGCCACGCCCAGGCGTGCTCGACGATAGTCCGCAGGTCGGGGTATTGGGGCTGCCAGCCCAGTTCCCGGCGGATCCTGGCGCTAGAGGCGACGAGCACGGCCGGGTCACCCGGGCGGCGGGGGCCGACCTCGGCCGGGATCGGGTGGCCGGTCACCTGGCGGCAGGTTTCGATGACCTCCTCGACGGTAAAGCTCTGGCCGTTGCCCAGGTTGTAGGTGCGGCTGCCTTGTTCCAGCGCGCGCAGGGCCAGGATGTGGGCCTGGGCCAGGTCGGTCACGTGGACGTAGTCGCGCACGCAGGTGCCATCGCGGGTAGGATAATCGTCGCCGAAAATGACGATCTTTTCGCGCTGGTCCAGCGCCACCTGCAGCGCGAGGGGGATGAGGTGCGTCTCGGGGTCGTGGTCTTCGCCCCGCTCGCCGGTGGGGGAGGCGCCGGCGGCGTTAAAGTAGCGCAGTGCCGCGTAGCGGAAGCCGTAGACACGGTCCAACCAGTAGAGGATGCGCTCGATGATGTTCTTGGATTCGCCGTAGGGGCTGCCGGGGACGATGCGTTCCTGTTCATCAATCGGCATGTGCTGCGGGTCGTCGAAGAGGTTGGCGGTGGAAGAGAGGATGAAGCGGCGCACCCCGTGGGCGACCGCCTCCTGCAGCAGGTTCAGAGCGTTGGTGACGTTGTCGCCCACGTACTTGAAGGGCTGCTGCATGGATTCGCCGACCAGGGTATACGAGGCAAAGTGCATCACCGCCTGGACGTGGTAGGTATCGAACAGAGGCTTGAGCGCGGCCCGGTCGGCCAGGTCCCCCTCGACGAAAGCGGCCTCAGGATGCACGGCGGCCCGGTGGCCATAGTACAGGTTGTCGAATACGACGACTGTGTCCCCTTGCCTGACGAGTTCCTCGGTGACGATGCTGCCGATGTAGCCAGCACCGCCGGTGACCAGGATGTTCACGTGTAGGCCTCCTTAAAGAGTAGGTGAGTAAATGGGTAATGGGTCATCTGGCTGGTGGTGGTATCCTCCCAGATACGCGGTGATCAGGGCTACAGTGCGCGTGTAGCCTGTGTCGTGAAAGGCGTCGAGAGCGGAGCGGGGGATGCGGCGGAAGATGCGCTCTTCCATCTGTTGTGGCGAGTGAAGCACGGTTTCCACCTCGGCCGCAGAGATGCCCATCCGTTGGGCGAAGACCTCGGCGGTCTGCACCCCCTGCCCCGGGCTGAGTTGTTCGACCAGCCAGTCGCGCCAGGCCCGCAGGTATTTGTCGCCGACGAAGGGCAGCCAGTTGCGAGGAGCGGCTGTTCGCAGTGCCGCGGTCACGCTGCCATTGAGCCGCTGCTGGTCCTGGTGGTCCATCCAGGTGCGCAGGACGTTGTGCGAGAACTGCCTCTCACGCCGGGTGCCCCATGCCTGTCCCACAAAGTAGGGCGAGTATACGTCGTCGAGCCAGAGTTCGTCCAGCAAGAGGTGAGCGACGTAGCCCGTGACGAAGGCGGCCTGCGCCGGTGGAAGCACTTCTGGATGGGCGAGCGCCGGATGGACCGTGAAAAGCGCCTCGTGAGCCGGGCGAGCCGAGGTGCGCGGGATGGTGTAAAAGTGGGTTCCCTCGCGGGTCTGTCCGCTGACGGTCTGGACGTCGGGGGCTGTGTGGCCCAGCAGGAACGGGCCGCGCTGCTGGCTCAGCAGGCGGTGGATCGTGGGGGGGAGGTCGTCCCTGCGCAGGATCTGTTCAGCCAAAGCCAGGTGCATGATCGGGGTCGGCATCGCGCGGTATTGTACAATGAAAGGCGGGAGTTGGCTAGTGGAGGTTGGAGGTTGGAGGCTGGATACTGGTCACTTGATCGGATGCATGGAGATAGGTTTTGGAGTATAATGGGGTGGTGAGGTGTAATGCGGAATGCGGAATGCGGAATGCGGAATGCGCAGGGCGTAAGGCGCAATGGGATAGGTGGAGGGGGAGATGAAAAGGGGCATGCGAGTGCTGGCAGGGGCGGTGTGTTTGTTGGTGGTCCTGGTGTCATACGGGGCAGCGCAGGCGGAACGGGAAGTGTACGTGCTGACCGTGGACGGCGCGATCTCGAGCGCGACTGCCGACTACATCACCCGAGGCATCGAGTTGGCCAAACGGGAGGAAGCACACGCCGCCGTCATCCTGCTCGATACTCCCGGCGGCGACCTCACGGCCATGCTACAGATCATGGAGACGCTGGAAAATGCGGAGGTGCCGGTCATCGTCTACGTCTGGCCGCGGGGCGGGATGGCTGCTTCGGCCGGTGCGCTGATCACGTTGGCGGCCTCGGGGGCTGCTATGGCTCCCCACACGACCATCGGCGCAGCCCACCCGGTGACCACGGGCGAGGTGGAGGTAGGCGCCGATACGGTGGAAAAAATCGCCAACGTGATGGTGGAACGCGCGGGGGCCCTGGCCGCGCGACGTGGCCAGGCGGCAGTGGAATGGGTTGAGCGGGCCATCCGCGCGAGTGAGACCGCCAGCGAGCAGGAGGCGCTGGACATGGGGTTGATTGACGCAGTGGCCGACGATCTGGATGATTTGCTGGCGCAGTTCGATGGGCGTACGGTGCCGCTGGGTACCGGTACCATCACCCTGCATACGGCCGGTGCAGCGGTGCGCCAGGTTCCCATGTCGCCCGTCGAGCAGGTGCTAAGCGTGCTCATCAACCCCAACGTGGCTTTTCTGCTCCTGGTGCTCGGCATTCAGTTGATCCTGTTGGAACTCTCGGCGCCAGGTGGGTGGGTGGCCGGGCTGCTGGGTGTGCTCTGCCTGGCGTTGGCTGCCTACGCCATGCGCATCCTGCCGCTCAACTGGCTGGGATTGTTGCTGATCGGAGTGTCCTTCATCCTGTTCTTGCTCGACCTGAGGACGCCGGGCGTGGAGGCCCTGACCTTCGCCGGCATTGGAACGCTCATCGCCGGGGCCTTGATCCTGTTCAACCTCCCGGTAGGATCACCGTACGGCAGGGTCTCGGTGCCGCTGGTCGTGGTGATAGGCCTGGTGAGTGGGGGATTCTTTGCCTTCATCGCGGCCAAAGGATTGCGTGCTCAGAGATTGCGACCCGTGACCGGTACGGGAGTGCTGATCGGCCAACGGGGCATCGTGCGGTCTCCGCTGGACCCTGAGGGAACGGTGTGGGTAGCGGGGGAGTTGTGGACGGCGGTGGCTGACGATGCGGGTGAGTACACTGCGGGTGAGTACACCCGTGCGGGTAAAGTACACCCGGGCGGCCCGCTCGCCACGGGTGAGCAGGTCGAGGTCGTGGACGTAGCAGGGCTGCGGTTGCGCGTGCGACGCAGTGCCGAGGGCCAGAGCGGGTGAGTACGCGGGTGGGTACACCCGACGAAGTAGAGAAGGCTCGCTTGTGTCTCCTCATGGCTGTGCTATAATCATGTCAAACAGCAATCGGTGACAGGAGGGACTGTGCGCCGCTCACAATCCCGGCGACGCGGGTGGGTACACAGCGGGTGGGCACGCCCGGCGCGTATCACACTTTGGATTATAAGCCTGCTGGTCGTGGCTAGCATGGCGCTCAGCCTGGCGGTGACGCTCGTGCCTCAACGCGTTACTACGCCCACCCCGGCTCCTACCGTGACCCCTTTTCCTACCCGCACGCCTACGCCTACGCCCACGCCTACGCCCACGCCTACGCCCACACCTGGATGATGCCGTGTGCAGATCGGGGGATGATTCGATGTACGAAAAATCACTGAAAATCTTGTTCCTCGCCGCCGAGGCAGTACCCTTCGCCAAGGTGGGGGGGTTGGCTGACGTCGCTGGCTCATTGCCCCAGGCCATTCGAGCATTGGGCGCCGATATCCGGCTGATGATGCCACGCTATGGCACCATCCGCAGTGAGCAGTTCCACCTGGAAAAGATCGGGGAGCCCTTCTCTATACCGCTCGCGCCTGAGGGGGAGCACGTCCACCTGCTTGGAAGTACCATGGACGGGGGCGTCCCCGCCTATTTCATCTGGAGCGAGTCGTACTTTTCTTCCCGTGACCGGGTCTACGGCTTCGAGGATGACGCCCAGCGCTTTGCCGTGTTCGGGCGGGCGTCTCTGGCTGCCCTGCGGCTCCTGGACTGGAGGCCCGACGTGATCCATGCCAACGACTGGCACACCGGCATCGTGCCGACCTGGCTGAACACGGCTGGCCGCAGGGAACCCTTCTACCGCGACATCGCCACCCTCTTCACTATCCATAACATGGCCTATCAAGGCATCGCAGGCCGGCTGATCCTGACGTTTGCGCAGATGGAGTACGTGAAGCATCTGGCCGTCGAACAACCCGGGACAGTGAACTGGATGGCCCAGGGCATTGCCCATGCAGACCTGGTCAACACGGTCAGCAAGCAGTACGCGCAAGAGATCCTCGCACCGGGGATGGGGATGGGTTTGGACCCTCTGCTGCGAGAGCGGCAGGATCGGTTGTTCGGCGTGCTGAATGGGATTGACTACGAACAGTGGAATCCGGCTGCCGACTCCAGCATTCCCCACCGCTTCGACGCTGAGACGCTCGACCGGCGGGCGGCCAACAAGACGGCCTTGCAGCAGCAGGTGCGCCTCCCTGTGCGGCCCGAGGCGCCCCTGGTCGGGATGGTCTCGCGGCTGGACGGGGTCAAGGGCATGGACCTGATGGAGCCAGTGTTGGAGTGGCTGCTGCAAGGGGAGGCGCAGTTCATCCTGCTGGGCACCGGCCAGCCCGAGTACCACGAGATGTTCGAGCGCGTCCAGGCTCGCTTCCCTGATACCATGCGTGCCCATCTCAAGTTCGACGACGTGTTGGCTCGCCGCATCTACGCCGGCGCCGACATGTTCCTGATGCCTAGCGCTGTCGAGCCATGTGGGTTGGGCCAGATGATCGCGATGCGCTATGGTTGCGTGCCCGTCGTGAGGGCGACCGGCGGGCTGGCCGATACGGTCACCGAAACCGTGGCGCGCTCTCCGAGGCTTGGGCAGGGTACCGGGTTCACGTTCACCGACTATACTGCGGAGGCTTGCCAGGCCGCGTTAGGGCGCGCGCTGAAGGTCTATCGCAACAAGAAGGCGTGGCGTGCATTGCAGCAGCGGGGCATGGCGGCTGATTTCTCCTGGGCCGCTTCGGCGCGCGAATACGTCCGGCTCTACCAGCGCGCCATGGAACTCCACGGCACGTAGGGGACGGGATGCGCACCCTGGCGATGATTCTGGCGGGTGGTACCGGCAGCCGGTTGAGTGTGCTGACGCAGAAACGGGCCAAGCCGGCCGTCCCGTTCGCCGGCAAGTACCGGATCATTGACTTTACGCTCTCCAACTGTGTCAATTCGGGCATCTTTACCGTGGGTATCTGCACCCAGTATCGGCCTCGCTCCCTCAACGACCACATCCGTGCCGGCCAGCCCTGGGACCTGGATCGCGCGACCGGGGGCGTCAGCCTGCTCCAACCCTACGTCGGTTCCCGCGATGCCGATTGGTACCAGGGCACCGCTGACGCGATCTACCAGAATCTGGACTTTATCCGCCATTACCGCCCCGATGCGGTCCTGATCCTGGCGGGTGATCACGTCTACAAGATGGACTATGACGTGCTGGCGGCGTTTCACGTGGACCACGGGGCCGACCTGACCGTCGCCACGGTGCGCGTCGCCTCGGAAGAGACATCTCGCTTCGGTGTCCTGGAGACCGACGAAGAGTACCGGGTGATCGGTTTCGAGGAAAAGCCGGTCCGGCCGCGGGGGACGTTGACCTCAATGGGCGTCTACGTCTTCAACGCCGACGCGCTGTACGAGGTCCTGGCGGCCGACCATACCTGCGCCGGATCGCGCCACGATTTTGGCGCAAACATCGTGCCCCGGATGGTGGAAAATCACGGCGTGTACGCCTTCCCGTACCACGGTTACTGGGTGGACGTGGGCACGGTCCAGGCGTACTGGCAGGCCCACATGGAATTGCTGGCGGATGAGCCCCGGCTGGACCTGCTGGATCGGGAGTGGATCATCCACACTCGCAGCGAGGAGCGCCCCCCGGTCAACGTGCGGGGTGAAGCCAGGGTAGTCCATTCTCTCATTACTGATGGATGTGTGATCGAGGGTACCGTCGAGCGCTCGGTGCTCTCGCCCGGGGTGGTGGTGGGGCGGGGGGCGGTCGTGCGCCATTCCATCGTTCTGACCGACACGGTGATTGAGGAAGGGGCGATCCTCGACCACGCGATCCTGGACAAGTGTGTGCGGGTCGGAGCGGAGGCTCAGGTGGGCTGGGGAGACGATGTCGGTGAGTACACCGGTAAAGTACACCAGCAGGCGCCCGGCCTGCACGGTGAGCTCACCGTGGTGGGCAAGAACACGCCGATTCCGGCCCGTGTGCGCATTGGCCGCGATTGCACGATCGCGGCGGACCTCGGGGAGGGCGCCTTTGCAATGGGTGACGTCCCCAGCGGGACGATCGTCGGCACGGTGGGTGAGTAGATGGAATTTCACGTTTCTCGCAAGGCACGGGACCTGTATCAGTTCAATCAGGCCCTGTTTGCCTTGAGCGGAAACGTCATTTTCGCCAACTTTCACGCCGCACGAGTGTTCGCCCAGAAAATGAACCGCAGGCGGGACCTGGTCCGCTTCCCCGAACGGGCCGTCAAAGCCGGGCAGATCAACGCGATGGGGCTAATTGACGAGGTCCTGCATTACGTGGCCGGCCTGTACCGGGAGCAGCGCAACCCGCAGGCGTTCGGGCAGGCGCTGGATTGGCTGGACGAGAGGCTCGGCAGGGAAGCGGTGGACGCGGCGCTCTGCCGCTTCGTGGACGAATTCCCCCCGCTCGCCGTATACCGGCAGGAGGTGCTGCTCGCAGGCTACCTGGAGGGGGAAACCGCCGGGGTCCCCCATCGCCAGATCGTGCTGGAAGAGCTGCTGATGCTCTGGCTGGCGAACGCCAACCCGGCCTTCTCCCCATTCCTGGAACTGTTCGACCACGCCGCACTGGGCAGGGAGACGGCGTACAACCAGATCGTGTCTGAGTTGCGCGCGTTCTTCGAGACGCAGCCTGCATTCGGGCCCGACAACCAGAACCTGGTGGATATGCTCCGTAGCCCCGCCGTTGCGGTGCCCCACTCGCTTCCGGGTCAGTTGGAGTACATCCGGGAACGCTGGGGGTACTTGATCGGCCGGTACGTATACCGTTTGTTGAGCAGTCTGGACCTGATCCAGGAGGAAGAGAGGGCGATCTTCCCGGGGCCGGGCCCCAGCCGGGTGTACGAGTTCGCCGGGCTCGAATGGGATCTCGAGCGTTTCAGCCCCGACCGGGATTGGATGCCCACGCTGGTGTTGATCGCCAAGAATGCCTACGTGTGGCTGGACCAACTTTCCAAACGCTATGGTCGCTCGATGACGCGGCTGGACCACGTGCCCGACGAGGAACTGGACACGTTGGCTCGGCGCGGCTTTAGTGGTTTGTGGCTGATTGGCCTGTGGGAACGCAGCCGGGCCTCGCAGAGGATCAAGCAGATGTGTGGGAACCCCGAGGCGGTCGCCTCGGCCTACTCGTTGTTCGATTACCAGGTGGCCGCCGACCTGGGAGGAGAGGGGGCATTCCAGAACTTGAGGGAACGGGCCTGGAGACGGGGTATCCGCCTGGCCAGCGACATGGTGCCCAACCACATGGGCATTGATTCTCCATGGGTGGTCGAGCACCCTGACTGGTTCATCGCATTGGAAACCAGCCCTTTCCCCTCGTACACCTTCGACGGCCCTGACCTGTCCTGGGATGAAGTGGGTGGGTACACAGCGGGTGGGTACACCCGGGGGCAGGTGGGGATCTATCTGGAGGACCACTATTACACCCGCAGCGATGCGGCGGTGGTCTTTAAGCGGGTGGGCCACCGGACCGGTGACGAGCAGTACATTTACCACGGCAACGATGGCACCCGCATGCCGTGGAACGACACCGCCCAGTTGAACTATCTCAAGCCTGAGGTCCGGGAGGCGGTGGTCCAGACGATCCTGCACGTGGCCCGCAGATTTCCCATCATCCGTTTCGACGCGGCGATGACGCTGGCCAAGAAGCATTTTCAGCGCCTGTGGTTCCCGGAGCCGGGTGCGGGAGGGGCCATCCCGTCGCGAGCCGAACATGGCCTGACGAAGGCAGAGTTCGACGCTCTCATGCCCACCGAGTTCTGGCGCGACGTGGTGGATCGCGTGGCGCAAGAGGCGCCCGATACGCTGCTCCTGGCTGAGGCGTTTTGGTTGATGGAAGGGTACTTTGTCCGCACGCTGGGGATGCACCGCGTGTATAACAGCGCGTTCATGAATATGCTGCGTGACGAGGACAACGCCAAGTACCGCAGCGTGATGAAGAACACGCTAGAGTTCGATCCGCAGATCCTGAAGCGGTACGTGAATTTTATGAGCAACCCCGACGAACGCACGGCGGTGGACCAGTTCGGCAAAGGGGACAAGTATTTCGGCATCTGCACGATGATGGCGACGATGCCGGGCCTGCCGATGTTCGGACACGGCCAGATCGAGGGATTCACCGAAAAGTACGGGATGGAGTACCGCCGGGCGTACTGGGACGAGCAGCCCGACGGCTACCTGGTGGAGCGGCACGAGCGGGAAATTTTCCCTCTGTTGGCCCGACGGCCCCTGTTCGCCGAGGTGACCGATTTTCTGCTGTACGATTTTTATACCCCTGAAGGCACCGTCAACGAGGACGTTTTCGCCTACTCGAACCGGGCGGGCAACGAAGCGGGTGAGTACGAACGGGCACTGGTGGTCTATCACAACCGGTACGCCGAGGCCCGAGGATGGATCCGGACGTCTGTCGCCTACGCGGTAAAGGCGGAACCTCACCAGCAAGACCTGACGGGCTTCCCAGACCCGTCAGGTCTGCGAGTGCAGAAATCTCTGGGCGAAGGCCTGGGGTTGCGCGACGACGGGGACACCTTTACGATCTTCCGGGACCACGTGACCGGCCTGGAATACCTCCGGAACAACAAGCAGTTGTGTGAGGCCGGGCTGTACGTGGAGTTGGGCGCGTACAAGGTTCACGTCTTCCTGGACTTCCGCCAGGTGCACGACGACGGGTCGCACCAGTATCCGCAATTAGAGGCATATTTGAACGGGCGCGGGGTGCCCAGTATTGAAGAGGCGCTGCGCGAAGTGGTCTTGCAGCCTGTCCATCGCGCGTTCCGGGAACTGGTCAATCCACAGTCGTTTCGCCGGCTGATGACGGCTCGCATCACGGAGTCAGGTGGCATGCCCGATCCGGCGTTGGTGTCCGAGGTGGAACAGCAGACGGTTCACCTGCTCCGCGAGGCCAGGCGACTGGCCGGAGGAGGTGGAAGCGAGGTAGAGATCGCCGGGGAAATCCGCCGGAAGTTGGAAGCGATCCTGGCCTTGCCTGTCGTGGGGGAGCGCTTTACTCTTCCCCGCTCGCTGCAGTTCAGGCAGGCGACGGAGTACGTGTTGGCAGGTTTGTGCGACGACCTGCCTGGCGCTCAAACCGGCGTCCAGGCTGTCTGGGGCACGCTCTTGGGGTGGCTATTCGTGCATGCCTTGGGGAAGGTCCTGGATGGCGCGGAGTTCGAGCAGATCAGCCGCAGTTGGAGCGAAGAGTGGCTATTAGGCAGGATCATCGCCGGTTGTTTGCAAGGGCTGGGATTGGACGAGGGAGCAGCCTGGCGCGCGGTGGCGACGATCCACTTGTTGATCAGCCATCAGCGCTGGTTCGAGGTGCAGGGGCCTGAGCAGCCGTCGGCACACGCTGCGGGTGAGTACCCCCGAGTGTTGGAGCGCTGGCTGAATGACGACGAGGTACAGCGATTCGTGCAGGTGAATCGCTACCGGGGCGTTCTATGGTTCAACAAGGAGTCGTTCGAGCAACTGCTGTGGTGGATGCTGGTCGTGGCCGTGGTTGGGATCAGCGCCGATCCTCTGCGGCCTGGAGCACAGGTGGCCCAGGACATTGTCGCCGCGTTCGACGTCGTGAGGAGGTTGCAGTCAGCCGAGGAGCAGTCTGGATACCAGGTAGAGAGGCTGTTGGAGGCTGCAACCTTCCCGAAAGTCCCAAACTTTCGGGAAGGATAGAATTATGATGATGATAGTTTGACAAATTATGGGGGGCGTGCTAGAATGCTTCCATCATTACCGCATTCCTGGAGAGAAGCGATCTTATGCAGGACACCCGAGGACGTATTCTGGACATTTTGAAGGGACGCCAACAGGCGACGGTGGATGAGTTGAGCCGGGAATTGGGGTTGACTCCTGTCACCGTGCGCCATCACCTGGATATTTTGCGCGGAGAAGGGTACGTCGCGGCCCCGATCGTGTATCGCCGCAAGACCCCTGGCCGTCCCCAGTACGCCTACACCCTGACGGAGAAAGCCAGCGCGTTCTTCCCCAAGAGGTACGGCCAGTTGGTCAGCCTGCTCCTCGACGAGATGCAGACGTGTCTCTCGCCAGCCGAGGTAGAACAGATGATGCAGCACATCGGTGAGCGGATTGCCAGCCAGGCGGGGATGGGGGGGGAGGAGGATTTCGAGGCCCGGCTCGTCGCTACAGTCGAGTTTCTGGACCAGTTGGGCTACATGGCGGAATGGGAGCGCCGCGACGACGGTGATTATCTGCTCCACGTAGCCAATTGCCCGTATGAGCAAGTAGCCTGCCAGCACGACGAAGTCTGCAAGATGGACTTGAGGATATTGACTTGCCTGCTGGGCGCCTCGCCTCAGCGCGTGACCTGGGCTGCCCAAGGTGACCACCAATGTACGTATGCCGTCCGCCCTACCGGATGCGGAATGCGAAAGAGGTGATATGTCTCTCAAGGCGACGCTGATTTACCCCGGCATCGCTGGTCGTGGCTTTCGATCTCTCAAGCACGGGATGGACGCGGGCTGGATCTCGCACGGCCTGGCTTCCCTGAGCGCCGCGGCCAAGGCGGAGGGGTTCGAGGTAGACTTGATTGACCTGCGGGCGCTTTCCGGCTGGGACCACTTCCGGGAGGTATTGGCGGAGCGGGACCCCGACGTGGTCGGGGTGACGATGCTGAGCGTGGACTATAACCCGACCCGTACGGCCGCCGCGATCGCCAAGGAGGTCAAGCCAGAGGTCGTCACGGTCATTGGTGGTCCCCACGTCACGATTGCATTGGAAGACTCTCTGCGCATGCCCTACGTGGATTACCTGGTGACCCAGGAAGGGGAGGTGACCTTTCCCAAATTGCTGCGGCAGATCGAGGGGGGTACTCCGCCGCCGGACCGGGTGCTGCGTGGCGAGCCGCCTGACCTGGAATCAATCCCTTTCGCCGACCGTGACCTGTTTCTCGAGGAATGGCGCAAGTGGGGCTACGACCTCGACTCGCCCGAGGTCCCTTTCGTCGCGGAATTGCCGCCGCCGTTCCTCACGGTGATCGCCGGGCGGGGCTGCCTCTACAACTGCGCGTTCTGCAAGCCCGGGGAGGATTACATCTTCGGCAAGCGCACGCGCCGCCGTTCTGTCGTCAACGTCATCGCCGAATTGGAGATGCTGCGCGAGCGGTATCATTTCGCCTCGTTCATGTTCCACGATGACACGCTGACTGAGGATCGCGAGTGGGTGGTCGAGTTCACCGAGGAGTACGTGACGCGGGGCTTCACGCAACCCTTTTTCTGCCAGAGCCGGGCTGACATCATCGTGAGACACGAAGATATGGTGGCGCGTATGGCCCGGGCCGGGTTGCGCGGCTACTTTATCGGTTTCGAGAGCGGCAACGACCGCGTCCTCAAGTTCATTCGCAAGGGCACCACGGTGGAGCAGAACCGCCAGGCGGCCCGCGTCTGCCGCAAGTACGGCGTGTCTATCTGGGCCAACTACATGATGGGGTTGCCGACCGAGACCAGAGAGGAAGTGATGGACACGGTGCGGCTGATGAAAGAGATTGACCCGGACTATTACAGCCCGGCGTTCTTTACCCCTCACCCTGGCACAGACCTGTACGACTACGTGGCCGAGCATGGCTTGAGCCGTATCGCCGACTACGATTCCTACCGCCGTAACCCGACCGAGCCCAAGATCGAGGGTCAGGATTACAAGTTTCTCAAGTGGGCGATGGCGGAGAGCCAGCGCCGCGCGCCAGTCAATGCCTTCAAGCGTTGGGGGCGCCGGCAGTGGGAACGGGCTCGTCGCGTCACGCCCGCCAAAGTGATGCGCAAGTTGGGGTTTGCCAAAAGCCCCCCCCTATGCTAGAATATCCGCCACTTGCCGGAGCAGGCGGTATCCGGGGTGTGGCGGCTTTGTGCCGCTGTTTTTGCGCCTGCTCCGCTAGGCCCGATTTCCCCAGTGTGTGGCGGGCGAGTGCACCCGACTGAGTATCGCGCGAGAGGAGAGCCCATGTCAGATGCAGTATCCGATGTTCAGCGTGAAGAGCAGCCAACGGAGGTGGAGCCGCAAGCATCTTCGCCCGACCCTGCCGCGGGACTCGATGGAGCCGGTGAGGCCGGTGAGTACACCGGTTACGCCGGGTTCGGCCGGCGGCTCAGGGCGACGCTGGCCCAACCCCGTGAGCGGTTCAGCATTGGAGCCTGGGTCTACGTAGGCCTCGGCATACTGGTGATCGTGGTCCTGCTTCTGCCACCCGTCTCGCTTCTGGAACGGCTGGGCATCACCGGTTACACGACGCTCAATGCTACCAACAGTTCGATTTCCCATCCCGACGGGTTGACGCTGAGCGTGGACCCCGAGACTTTCGCCGGTCGCCTGGGCGTGCGGTGGAAGTCGGTGCCGCGCCTGGAATTTCTGGAGGGTTCGGCGGGTGCTGGGCTGCGCCGGGCGGTCGAGGCGTTGCCTCCCCATCTTGTCGTCAAGAGCCCCTTGTATCAACTGCGGGTGCGCGGCAAGTCCTCGCAGCCGGTGATGATGGACGTGGTGATGCCCAACGATGCGGAGCCATGGGAAACGCTCGATCTATACACCTGGACCGGCGAAGTATGGAAGTGGGTGGGCGGCGAACTCCACACCGAGGTCGCTGAACACGAGTTTATTCGTGCCCGCGTGACCGACGTGCCGGCCTCCGTCGTGGTCGTGCAGGCCGGACCGATCACGCCGACTATCTCTACTGTTCTGGAGGCAGGCGACGACCTGGCATCTGCTGCCACGGGCCTGCTCGACGAGGTCAACCCGGTGGGGTTGTTGCTGGGCACGGATGGCGGTTTCATCGGCGACCCAGGCACGTTGCCACAGCCGGAAACGAGTGCGGGCTATAAGGTGCTCCCTGTGCTACGCAACTGGGCCCCTGGCGCAACGATCAACCGGGGCCTGCTGTCTGACGTGCTGACGATACCCGAGATTCAGCAGGCCCACATCGCCCACATCGTGCAATTGTGCACCGGCAGGGGCTTTGCAGGCGTGGACGTGCAGTACCGAGGCGTTGGACCTGGCGAACGGGATGCGTACAGCGGTTTCATCCGCGCGCTCGCGGAGGCCCTGCACGCCGAGGGGCTGCGGCTGACCGTGCGCGTCGAGCCTCCCAAGCCTACGGATGGTGGTTGGGATACGGGAGGCTACGACTGGGCGGTCATCGGCGCTGCGGCCGACGCCGTCGAGGTGCCTTTCCCCGAGGATCCCGCGGCGTACGTCGAGGGGGGGACGGCCCACCGGCTGCTCGGCTGGGCTACTGGCCAGATGTCCCGTTATCGGCTGCGTATGCTGGTCTCTTCCCTCAGCGTGGAACAGGGGGGAGAAGAAGTTGCCAGTGGGTACACCGGTAGACCTGTCTCGCTGGAACAGGCGCTGGCTCCTTTCGGAGAGGTGATGGCCCTGGGCGACGTGACGCATGTGCAGCCAGATAGCCAGGTGGAGTTCGGCCTGGCAGGCCGGTTGTTGGGCATCACGCCCCAGGAACATGCCGGTACCTATCGCCTGGAATACAAGGCCGGCGATGGAACCAACCGCACCACCTGGCTCGGCACGGCAACCAACCTGGCCACCAAATTGCAGTGGGCGCAGAGGTACCACCTGGGTGGCGTCGCCGTGGCAGACCTGCTTGATCCTGGCAATGCCCCAGGCATCGTGGACGTGGTGGCCGGGTATCGTATCACGGCTCCCGCTCCTGCTGGTCAGAAGGTGGAGGTGGTGTGGGCGGCGGCCAACGCCACGACGACGGTGGATCAACAGGTTTCACCCCTCACCGAGCCGGGGTATACCTGGACGGTGCTGGTGACGACGGGCACGTACACCGTCAGCGCCTCGATCGCGGGTTTCAACCATGGCGCCGTGGCGGTCAACGTGGGTAGCCCGATTCCGGCGACGTCCGAGGTGACATCCACGGTGGAGGTCACGCCGACGGCGGTGGTACCGACGAAGGAGGTGACCTCGACGTGCCTGGATGCGGTCTACGTGGCCGACGTGACGATCCCCGACAACACGCAACTCGACAATGGGGAAGAGTTCGACAAGACCTGGCGTGTGAGCAACTCTGGGACTTGCGCCTGGCCCGAAGACGCGGTGCTGGCCTTCGCCAGCGGGACGCAGATGGACGCGCCGGCCAGCGTGACCGTGGGCAAGGTGGAACCTGGAGCACAGGTGGAGGTCACGGCGAAGATGAAGGCCCCGGCGCAGGCAGGCCGTTACACTGGCGTCTGGCAGATGCGGGCGGGGGATGGGGCCTTCGGCGGCAACCTCACGGCGGTGATTCTGGCCGGGGAAGTGGCATCGCCTCCGCCGGCGGTCGTGCCGGTCAGCGGCGGTTCGTTCGAGTTAGGCGGGCACATCCGTGACACAGGTTTCCCGTATGCTGACAAGATGCACTATGCCGGGATGACGTGGGCCAAGGTCCAGGTCCATTACGGGCAGGACGCCGCGAGCCTCGTTGCAGCCGCCCACGCCCAAGGGTTCAAGATTCAGTTGAGTGCGTTGGGTTCGCCCGACATGGTCACCGAGGCTGGTTTCGAGCAGAATTTCGCCAATTGGGTGGCTGGGCTGGCGACGGCCGGGGCGGATGCGATCGAGGTGTGGAACGAGCCGAACATTGACCGCGAGTGGCAGATCGGCCAGATCAGCCCGGCAGCATACACCAGGTTGCTGTGCACGGCGTATAGCGCGATCAAGGCCGCGAACTCCGGTACCGCCGTCATCAGTGCGGCGCCAGCTCCCACGGGTTGGTTCGGCGGTTGCGGTCCCAACGGTTGTGACGATGCGCCGTGGATGGCGGGATTGCGCGACGCGGGGGCGGCGCAGTGCATGGACTACCTCGGTGCGCACCACAACTCCGGTGCCACGTCACCATCGGCCCGCAGCGGCCACCCGGCCGATCCTGGAAGCACGCACCATTCCTGGTTCTTCCTGCCCCAGACTGAGATGTATTACAACACGTTTGGTGGGGCGCGCAAGTTGTTCTACACGGAGATGGGGTACGCTTCGCAGGAGGGGGTCCCCACGTTCTCGGATCAGTTCGCCTGGGGACGGGGCACGAACAATGCCCAACAAGCGGCCTGGCTGGCTGAGGCCGTCCAACTGAGCGTCAACACGGGGATGGTGCGCTGTATCATCGTGTGGAACATTGACTTTGTGCGCTACGACTACGATCCGCAGGATGGGTATGCCATCATCCGCCCAGGCGGGGGCTGTCCGGCCTGCGACACGCTCCACAACGTGCTGGGCACGCGCTAGAGAGTGTGGGCCAAGTGACCGCAGCTAGCCCGACTGCTGTTCTGGCTCTCGACGTTTGGTTTTCCGGCGACGCACTTTAGACTTTGCTTTGACACCAACATCACACCGCATGCGTTGACTGAGGCCACCAGCTATGTTATACTGGTGGTGGGAGGTAACAGGCGATGTCCCAAGTACTGCAGGAGCAGCGTGTTGCTGACATGAGAGTGGAAGAGTTGCGGGTGTTGCTAGAGGCCCTGGCAGAGAAGGTGCTGCAGGATTATGAGTTGCAGCCGCGCAAGTACTTCATTGATGATGAGGGTTGGCTCTGTTTCCGTGATGAGAGAGATTATGCTGAGTACCTGAACAAGCAGGAAAGACAGCCAAGCGAGATTAAGGCTTGTTTCATTGAGAATGGGGTCAAGGTGGTGTATTCCGACGAGGAGCCACTGCCAGAGACTTTGGCCCTGCTTGAGGAGATTCACGGCGAGGTCGAAACTGGCGCCCCTCTGGTTGACCATGCAACTCTCCGCGAGAGACTGGGGCTGTAATGTACGGGATTGTGTACACTCCCCAGGCTGAGGAGGCGTTAAGGAGGCTGGCGAGCAAAGCACCTCACATTGTCGAAGGCATCTTGGACAAGATCGAGTGGCTGGCACAAAATGCAGACGATGTTCGCCATGAGCGCTTACGAGGCCACCAGGATTTCAGTCTGCATTGCGGGCAGTACCGCATCATCTATTGGTTGGACAGGAATTCCGAAACGGTGATCGTTGAACTCATCGGCAAGCATGATGAGGTTTATCGAGAACTGAGAAATCACCCGTAACTATGTCTCTTTGTACTACACCTACCAGGTAAGCCGGGGGTTCGGCTGTAGCCGAGCCCCTTTGCCCGTGAGGAGGTAAACACCATGAGTCTTTCATCTGGCAGTCGAGGGCTGAGCGGCAAAGGGCTGTACATCGCGATCGCGGCCTGGCTCATCCTGGTCATCGTGGGAGGGTTCTGCACGTGGTACGGCTGGTTCGGTCCCGGGAGCGGGAGCAGCCAGCAGGTGGCAGAAGCGACACCCACTGCCGAGGCCGTCCCCCCCACGGCGGCACCCACTGCCGTCCTGCCTACGCCTACTGCGGCCCCGGTGCTTCCTACCGTGGCACAGGCGCAGGAGGTGTTCGGTTACGGCATTGCGATCAACGGCACGGGCGGAGGTGACGTGGACTATATGATGGGCCAGGTGACCAACCTGGGCCTGGGATGGGTCAAGCAACAGGTGCGTTGGGGGTTCTTTGAGGGCAACCCGGGCGAGATGGACTGGAGCGGTTACGACCGCGTGGTGGACGCCGCCAATCAGCGGGGCGTCAAGGTCTTGCTCAGCGTGGTGGATGCGCCCCGCTGGTCGCGCACCTACGTGGACGAAAACCCAGAGGTGGCTCCTCCCGACGATTTGACCCTCCTGGCCGATTTTATGGGGCGCATGGTGGACCGTTATCGGGGGCGGATTCACGCGATCGAGGTGTGGAACGAGCAGAACCTGGACCGCGAGTGGGATACCGAAGAGGGGGTCAATCCCGAGCGGTACGTCGAGATGCTGCGGCTGGCCTATCAGGCCATCAAGAGCCGCGATCCGAATATCATCGTCCTCAGCGGTGCGCTTTCGCCCGTGGGCGCGACGGCTACCGATCCCAGCAATCCCGCCCGCATCATATACATGGATGATTTCGGCTACTTCGACCGCATGGTTGCGGCCGGGTTCCTGAATTACTGCGATTGCGTGGGTGCCCATCACAATGGGATCAACATGCCGCCCAACGTGGCGTGGGATGAGGGGTACGACGATCCGTCGGCGCAGTTCCGGGGCCCCTTTGATAACCCTGACCACAGTTGGTCCTTCAAGTCCACCTTGGAGGGCTACCACGACCGCGTCGTGGCGGCCGGGAGCGACAAGCCGCTCTGTGTCACAGAGTTCGGCTGGGCCAGCGCCGAGGGCTTCGACGGCTACCCGCCGGGGTTCGAGTTTGCGTTGGACAACTCGCTAGAAGAGCAGGCGCAGTGGGACGTGGAGGCGTTCCAGTTGATGCGCCAGTGGGGGTTCGTGCGGCTGGCCGTTCTGTGGAACCTGAACTACTCGCAGTTGGGGTTTGGACCTGAAGACCCCAACGCTCCTTACGCGCTCATTGACTTCCAGGGTATCGCCCGTCCGTCCTTCGGGGCGATCGGCGCGATGCCCAAGCCATAGGGAATGCGGATTGGGGATTGAGGATTGCGGATTGCGGGTGGCGAGTAGCGAATAGCGAATGGCGAATGGCGCACGCGAGCGGGCTGAGCCCGGAAGGCGGCATCTGGGCGTCAGGCTTGGGCTGCTAGTCCTGGTCGCTGGCTTTTTGCTTCTGGTGCTGGGTTTGGGGCTTTGGCGTTTGGGGGTTGGGCTTTCGCCCGCCCCTTCTCCTGCGCCCACGCTTCCTCCCACACCCACCTCGTGGCCCCGCGCGCGCCTGGCTTCCCCCGAGTATGGCATGCAGGCGTTCCTGTGGTGGCACGAGGGGCCGGCCAGGCGCGACTTGCAGTTGGTCCACGACGCCGGTTTCACCTGGGTCAAGCAGCAGGTGAGCTGGCGAGACGTCGAGGGGATGGCCAAAGGCCACTACGACTGGTATTTCACCGATCGTATCGTGGCCGAAGCCGAGCAATTCGGCCTGAAGGTGCTCTTTCGCCTCGATCGCGAACCGGTGTGGACGGTACGGCCCAGGGGAGATAGTACCGGCAACGGCCCCCCGGAGAACCCGCAGGACTTGAGCGATTTCTGCCACGTGCTGGCCGAGCGGTACCGGGGGCGAGTGAGCGCCTACCAGGTGTGGAACGAGCCTAACCTGGCCCGCGAGTGGGGGGGATGGCCTCCCAACCCGGCCGAGTACGTCGAGCTGCTGCGTGCTTGCTACGTTGGCATCAAGACCGCCGATCCGCACGCGCTGGTCATCTCCGCCGGGTTGGCTCCCACCGGAAATGGCCCGCCGGAGGCGATGCCGGATATCGAGTACCTCGTCGGCATGTATGAAGCAGGGGCGGCTCCCTATTTCGACCTGTTGGGGGCGCACGCTCCCGGCTTCAAGGCACCACCTGAGATGTCCCCTGACGAGGTGGCTGCCGCGCCTGAATACGGTGGGCAGCGTTTCTTCTGTTTCCGCCACGTCGAAGATGTGCGCCAGGTCATGGAGCGCTACGGCGACGGCGACAAGCAGGTGGCGGTCCTGGAGATGGGGTGGACGACCGACCCTGTGCACCCTGCCTATGCCTGGTTCGCCGTCACGGAGGAGCGAAAGGCGGAATACCTGGTGCGGGCTTTCCGCTTTGCCAGGGAACATTGGTCCCCCTGGATTGGGCTCATGACGGTGATCTCGATTGCCGATCCAGAGTGGACGGCAGAAGACGAGCAATACTGGTGGGCCATCACCGAGCCCAGTTGGCCCGATACTCGCGTGCGTCCGGCCTACGAGGCACTACGCGACATGGACAAGTGAGCGTCGAATCCGATGCTGGTGATTGATGGCTCTTACGGCGAAGGTGGCGGGCAGGTGCTGCGCACGGCGCTCGCGCTGGCGGTCCTCACCGGGCGAGAGTTCCGCATCGAGCGCATCCGCGCCGGGCGCAAGGAGCCGGGCCTGCGACCTCAGCACCTGGCGGCCGTGCGAGCGGCCGCGGCGGTGTGTGGGGCGCGCCTGGAGGGGGACGAGTTGGGCTCTCAGGCGCTCACCTTCGTCCCTGGCGGCCCGCCCCGCCCTGGCACGTACACGTTCGACGTGGCCGAGGTAGCCAGGAGCGGCAGCGCCGGGTCGGTAGGGCTCGTGCTGCAAACGGTCCTCCTGCCGCTGGCGCTGGCCGCAGGGGATTCGCATCTGACGTTGCGGGGCGGGACGCACGTGCCGTGGGCCCCGCCGGTGTCCTACCTGGAGCACGTCTTTCTCCCCACCGTGGCGCGCATGGGGGTCCACGCGCAGATCGAGTTGGTGCGCTGGGGGTTCTACCCGGCCGGTGGAGGGAAGGTGCAGGTCCAGATTACGGGGCGGGGAGGGCCTCTGCGCCCGCTCATCTTGAGTGAGCGGGGAGCGTTGCAGCGGGTGTGGGGCACGGCGGCAGTGACGAATTTGCCTGCTCACATCCCGCAACGCATGGCGGCCCGTGCCCACAACGTGCTGGCCGAAGCAGGGTTCTGCGCGCAGGTGGAGCCTCGCCGGCTGAGCGGAGCGGGGCCGGGGGCCGGTATCTTTTTGTTTGCCGAGTATGGGGACGTTGCGGCTGGCTGCGCGGCCTACGGGGAGAAAGGGTTGCCGGCCGAGCGGGTGGCCGAGGTGGCATGTGAGGAGCTCTTAACCCACCATCGCTCCAATGCTCCGGCCGACCCGTACCTGGCCGACCAACTGGTGTTGCCGATGGCCCTGGCGGAGGGGCGGTCGCAGGTGAGCACCTGGCAGGTATCCCAGCACTTGCTGACCCATACGTGGGTCGTGCAGCAGTTCCTGGCGCGGGACGTACAGGTTGAGGGGGAACTGGGGGGGCCGGGTACCCTGAGCGTGGCGTGACGTGGATGAGGTGGATGAGTACATCCATGAGTACATCCGGTAGGAGGGGAGCGTGATTGAGATTGTCTTCTTAGGTACTTCGGCGTCGGCTCCCTCGATCCATCGTGGCCTTTCAGCGCAGGTCGTTCTATACAAGGATTACCGCTTCTTGGTGGACTGTGGTGAAGGGACGCAGCGGCAGATTCTGCGGAGTGGCCTGGGCTTTAAGCGGCTCGACAAGGTTCTACTCACCCACGGCCACCTCGACCATATCCTCGGCCTGGGGGGGCTGATCTCCACCTTCGCCCGCTGGGAGGCGATAGAGCACATCGAGATCTATGGGGGCAGTTGGGCGCTGGAGCGGGTACACGATCTGGTCTACAACGTGGTGCTGCGGGGCGGTGAGCCCTCGATCAAGATTGACTTGATCGAGGTGCACCCTGGGGTGATGCTAGAGGATGATACCTTCGAGGTGATCGCGTTCCCGGTTGCCCACCGTGGGCCTAGCCTGGGATATCTGTTCCGCGAGAGGCCGCATCGCCCGTTCCTCAACGAGCGGGCGGAGGCGTTGGGAGTGCCATGGGGGCCGGAACGGAGGCAGTTGGTAGCCGGAGAGCCCGTGAAGTTGGCTGACGGTCGCGTGATTCACCCGGACGACGTACTCGGTCCACCACGGCCGGGCGCGTGCCTGGCCCACGTTGGCGACGTGGGCCGGACCGAGGGCCTGGTGGAGGCCGTGCGCGGCGCGGATATGCTGGTCATCGAGGCAACGTACCTGCGGCGTGAGGCGGACATGGCCCATCGCTTCGCCCATCTCACGGCGGCGCAGGCGGCCCGTTTGGCACAGGAGGCAGAAGTGCACCGGTTGGTGTTGACTCACGTCTCACGCCGCTATCGCGAGGCGGAGATTCTCGAAGAGGCGCAGCCGATTTTCCCCGACACGGTCGTGGCCCACGACTTTGACCACTTTCGCGTGCTGCGGAGGGACGTGCAGCGTGAGGCGGATGACGTGAGACGTGAAACGTGAAACGTGAAACGTGGTGCGTGTGCCACAAGTTGCTCACGCACCACGGAACACGCAGCACGGAATACGTTTTCACGACCGAGTGCTTGCCAGAACCTGTTAGACCGGTTATAATCCCTCGTCACGAGGGAGCAATGTATGCCAGCGTACCGTAAGGCCAGTATTCGTGAATTAGTCTCAGCCGCCTATGAACTGGGCTCAGGCGTGGTCGAAGGACGCCTGCGCCGCAGTGGCGAAGATGGCCATTGGGTCGTGGGTGGTGCAGAGTTGAGTGAGTGGTTGGCCGGGTACGATGGCCAGGAAATCGTCGTGATCGTCGCCTCGCTGGAGGATGACCGCCCTCTACCTCCCAAGGAGTGCCGCACTTGTGGTACGCAATACGTGGGCATCGAGTGTCCGCGTTGCCGCGAGGCGCGCATTCGCCTGCGGGGTCGCTGAGAGATCGTCGGTGAGTACACCGGTATGAAGTCAACCAAACCATCTGCTGTGAGACGCCTGCTCTCGGGTAACGAGGCCATCGCGCTGGGGGCATGGGAGGCTGGCGTCCGGTACGCGGCTGCCTACCCGGGCACCCCCAGCACGGAAATCCTGCCCGCGCTGGCTCAGTATGCCGGCGTGAGGGCGGAATGGGCCGCCAACGAGAAAGTGGCACTGGATGCCGCCGTCGGGGCCTCCTTCGCCGGGGCGCGGGCGCTGGCGGTGATGAAGCACGTCGGGGTGAACGTGGCTTCCGACAGCCTGATGACCCTCTCCTACACGGGTGTGGGGGCGGGGCTGGTGCTGGTCAGCGCTGACGACCCCGGCGCCTTCAGTTCCCAGAACGAGCAGGACAACCGCCACTATGCGCGCTTTGGCAAGTTCCCCTGCCTGGAGCCGGCCGACAGCCAGGAGGCGAAAGATTTCACCCGCTTCGCCTTCGAACTGAGTGAGCAGTTCGATACGCCGGTGATGCTGCGTCCTACCACACGCATCTCACACTCCAAGGGAGCGGTGGAAGTGAGGATGCCCGCCGAAGTACGAGAGTCAAGCCCGCTGCCCCCCTTCGAGCGGAAGCCACGCAAGTACGTGATGATTCCTGCCTATGCGCGGCTGCGTCACCCGGAGGTGGAGGCGCGCCTGCGGGCCCTGGGCGAATATGCCGAGAACTGCTCGCTCAACCGGCCTGCCTGGGGAGATAGGCGCATCGGCGTCATCAGCAACGGCGTGGCCTACCAGTATGCCCGCGAGGTCTTTACTGGTTTTTCGTTCCTCAAACTGGGGATGACCTACCCGCTGCCGGCAGGGTTGATCCGCGACTTTGCCAGCCAGGTCGAGACGCTGGTCGTCGTCGAAGAACTGGACCCCTTCATCGAGGAGTACGTGCGTACCCTGGGGCTTGAGGTCATCGGCAAAGGGTTTTTCCCCGCCACCGGCGAACTATCGCTGGCGCTGGTTCGCCAGGGGGCCACCCAGGCCGGATTACCCATCCAGCACCCAACCTCCAATCTCCAACCTCCAACCTCCAGCATCGCGATCCCTCCCCGTCCTCCTGCCCTGTGCCCCGGCTGCCCTCACCGTTCCGTCTACTTTAATCTGCGAAAACTGAAACTGCTGGTGGCGGGCGACATCGGTTGCTACGCCATCGGCGTCCTGCCCCCTTTCGACGAGATGGATATGCTGATCTCGATGGGGGCGAGCATCGGCATGGCCCACGGGGCCAGGCAGGCCGGTTGCCCCGAAAAGATCGTCGCCACCATCGGCGATTCCACGTTCTTCCATGCGGGCTTGCCCGAACTGGCCAACACCATCTACAACCGGGGCGTCGTTTGCACGATGATCCTGGACAACGGTACGACGGCGATGACCGGCGGGCAGGACAATCCTGCCACCGGCGTCACGTTGCAGGGAGAGACGACCCAGGCGATTGACATCGAATCCATCGTGCGAGCGATGGGGGTCGAGCATCTGTGGGTGGTGGATGCGCTGGACGTCAAGGGGATCGAACAGGCCCTCAAGGAGGCGATTGCGGTCGAGGGCCAGCCCACGGTGATCGTCGTCAATGGGGCCTGCGTCTTCACTCCCCACTTCCGGCGCCGTCCCGTCGTAGTGGCGGACCCCCAGGTCTGCAATGGCTGCGGCTTCTGCTTCCGCGTCGGCTGCCCGGCCATCCTCAAGTCGGACGAGGTGGGTGCTAAGACCAAGCGCCCCAAGGCACTGATTGACCCACTGCTGTGTACCGGTTGCACGGTCTGCTTACAGGTTTGTCCGCGCAAAGCCATCTACCAGAGATGACCCTGGCCCCGCTGTTTATGGGAGGTTGAAGAGCTTCTGCTTCAGAATAACCTGATCTAACATAACGGATGAATAAAAAGACTACCAATTTTCTGTTTGTCGGCGTCGGCGGGCAAGGAGTCCTGACCGCCTCGGACATCGTCGCCGAGGTGGGGTTGGAGGCCGGGTACGACGCCAAGAAATCCGAGGTGCACGGTTTCTCTCAACGCGGCGGCGGCGTCGAAAGCCACGTTCGCTGGGGCGAGGAGGTGGCCGCTCCACTGGCCGAGAAAGGCACCGTGGACTATCTGATCGCCACCGAGTTGTTGGAGGCAGCGCGTTGGATCGAGTGGGCGCGGCCTGGAGGGGCTGTGCTCATAAACCACCAGCGTATCCTGCCGATGTCGGTGACGGTGGGAGACGCGGTGTATCCGTCTGATGAGGACATTCTGGCTGCCGTGCGCGCCCGCACCGACGACGTGCTCGTGGTCGAGGGGCTGGCCACCGCCGAGCGGCTGGGCAATCCCCGGCTGGCGAACACGGTTCTCCTGGGTGTGCTCTCGACGCGGCTGGACGTCCCAGTGGATGCGTGGCTGACTGTCATCGAGCGGCGCGTCCCGCCCAGACACGTCGAGAAGAATCATCAGGCGTTCCAGGAGGGGCGGCGGATCACAGGCGGCGACTAGTCTCGTGGTGGCGGTGAGGGCGGCCGGTGGGGTGCTCTGGCCTGGGCCAGGTCTAAGCCTGCCACTGTCCCAAACGCAGCCGCGTACAGCAACATGAACGGGATTACTTCGTAGCGGCCGTGGGCCAGAGCCACGGCCGCTGTGGTTATGGCATACAGTGCCAGTGCCAGTTCACCGGCGATAGAGTCGTTGGCCCGCAGCCGGTAGCCGCTGTTGGTCCAATGGCCGGCTTTCCCCTCGAGCCGGAACTTGGGCGTGCGGGCGAACGTGCCACCCCAGCGGGTCAGGCCGCGCCACACAGCCTGCATGCTACCCCACGCGATGCCAACCCCGACCAACACCAACAGTGGCAAGGCCCGCAGCCGCCACAGCCAGTTGGAGTACAATCTGCGCTGAGAGATGGCATAGACCAACGGTGGTCCCAGGCACATCAGTCCCAACCACCCCAGGGGGAGCGAAGCAGAAGTGGGGACCCACAGCAGGGGAAGTGAGATCAGCAGGAGCACGATCATCAACACGTGAGCCAGGTAACTGGTCAAATATACCAGGGCCATTCCCTTCTGTCCCCATCTCAGACGCCGGCTGCGCAGGATGCTGCCCCCCAGTTTGCGCAAGGTCTGCACCGACCCCTGTGCCCAGCGGGCCTGCTGTTGCTTGAACGCTGCGATCTGGGGCGGTACCTCGGCCGGTGCGTCCACCTCCGGCAGGTAGAGGCATTCCCAACCGGCCAACTGGGCACGATAACTCAGGTCCAGGTCCTCGCACAGGGTATCGGATTGCCATCCGCCGGACTCTTGGATGCAGCGCCGGCGCCACACGCCCGATGCGCCGTTAAAACCGACCAGCAACCCCGCTCGCTGCCGTCCCGTCTGCTCGACGATAAAGTGGCCATCGAGCGCCAACACCTGGGCCCGGGTGAAGAGGGAGTAATCGGCGTTGAGGCAGGACCAGCGCGTCTGGATCAAACCCAGGCGCGGGTGCGCCAGGAAGTGCGGCATCGTCTGGAGCAGGAAGTCGGGATGAGGGCGGAAATCAGCGTCGAAAATGGCAACGTACTCGCCACGAGCCTGGCATAGGCCGGCGGCCAGTGCCCCAGCCTTGAAGCCTTCGCGGTGGGGCCGCCGCAGCACCACGACGTCCACTCCCTGCTCGCGGTACATGGCGGCCCTCGTCTGGGCCAGTTGCGTCGTCTCGTCGGTCGAATCGTCCAGAATCTGGATGTGCAGGCGATCGCGGGGATAGTCGAGCACGGCGACGGCATCTATCACGCGCTCAATCACGTGGCGCTCGTTGTACACGGGTACCTGCACCGTAACGGCCGGCAGGGCGGACCAATCTACGGGTAGGATGGGCACTTGCGCATGCCGGTAGCGCAGATAGAGCAAGGCCAGGATGAAAGAGTTCAACCCGTAGATCGCCAGCCAGAGGGCGACCAGGGCGTATAAATGTGTAATCACCGACGTCGTCAGGAGCGTCACGTTCCCTCACCGCTCTGGCCGGTCTCCCGACCGTGCCACCGCGACGTCGTCAGGAGCGCCACTCCAATAGTTCGTACACCACGATCGGCTCGCTGAAGCCGGCTACCGTGATGGGCGAGAGCAGCCGGGCCTCGACGTACTTTTGTACGCGCTGGTATGCGGCCTGGGGCAGCAGGATCTGGCCGGGTGCGGCGGCCTCTTGCAGCCGGCTGGCCAGGTTGACGCCTGAGCCGATGGCCGTATAGTTCATCTGCTGCGCAGTGCCGACGTTGCCCACCACAGCATCGCCGACGTTGATGCCCACCCCGTAGTTGAGCCGGTAGGACGCGGGCACGTCCTCGTGAAGCCTGGCGATTCCTTCCCGAATTTTCAGCGCGGCCCGCACGGCACGCAGGACGTGATCGGATTGGGTGAGTGGCGCATTGAAGAAGGCGACGATGCAATCCCCCATGATCTTGTCGAGCGTCCCTTCCTCATCCAGGACCGCCTGCGCACCGACCGCCAGGTACTTGTTGAGCACCTCTACCAGCGTCTCAGGATCGTGTTGCCGGCTAAAGTTGGTGAAGCCACGGATGTCCGCGAACAGGCTGGTGATCTCCTGGCGCTGTCCGCCCAGTCTCAGTTCGTGAGGATCGTTCGGCAATCGCTCGATGACGGCCGGCGGGAGGTAGCGTTGAAACAACTGGTAGCGCGATTCCAGCCGGCGCTGTTCCGTGAGGTCGTCTATCACGATGGCGGTGCCTTGCGTCTCTTCGTTGGTGTTCTTGAGGGGAGAGAGGCTGGTGCGCAGGTGCACCTGGCCAGAGCCAGGGAGGAATATCTCATTCTCGAACTCCACCACCGGCTCTCCGTATCGCTTGACCTGATCAACCATTGGCGCCAGTGCCTCCGCCAGCGCTGGCAATGTATCGGACAGACGCGAGCCGACGATGGCCGTTGAGGGTACACGTAGAACGCGCTCGGCAGCCCGGTTGAAGAGCGTGATCTGCTCCTCAGTGTCGGTGGTGATCACGCCGCTGGTAATGGAGGCGAAGACGTTGTCCATCAGCGCCTTGGCGTTGGCAACGCTTTGGAACAGCAGAGCGTTCTCGATTGCCACGGCTGCTTGACCCGCCAGGACGGTGAGTACGTCGCGGTCCCGGTCGGTGAAGAGGCCGGTGAGAATGCGGTTGTCGGCGTAAATCACACCGGTGATACGCCCGCGTACCCTGAGCGGCACGCACAGGATCGAGCGCAGGTTATAGCCGATGACGCTTTCCTGCGCCTTGAAGCGTGGATCCATTTGGGCGTTGGTCGTGACGACGGGCTGGCCGGTGGCAGCCACCTGCTTGACGATGCTTCGGCTGATCTCAAACGAGAACGACGCGATGGTCTCGCGGTCCATATTGCGGGCTGCCCGGAACTCTAGTTCACCCGTGGCCGGGTCTATGAGCATCAGGAAGGAACGTTCAGCCCCCGTCAAGCGGATGATCTGGTCCATGACCTCATTCAGGACTTCCGTCAGGTTCAGGGAGGACCCAATGGCCTGACAGATGCCGTACAGGGCATCCAGTTCGTCCCGCTCGCCTGCCTGGGTTGCCAATTTCTGTTCGAGGTTCGCCAGCAGGTCCTGAAGAGCCAGCACGTGCTGAGAGAATTCCGCCAACAGCGCATCGGTCCCACGGTGCCGGGCGACCATGCGGGTGAGGTTGGTCAATCCGTCGCGAAGCGCAGCGACGCTATCCTGGCCCGGTACTGTTGTTGCGGATGAGTACATCCGGTTGGAAGGGTAATCAGCCATCTTGACCTCGCTAGTGGATTGGACTCATTATACCGCATCTTGCTTGCTAAGGCAAAAGCATACCTTAAAATTCTCGCCAGGCTATTGACAGGGCGCGCTTTTCGGTATATAATGACCACTGGTCAGTTAATGACTGCCAGTTAGTATACGGGGTGTCCTCCGCTCGGGCCGGTCTCCGACTGTGCCCGCTGAAGCATACGGGGTGTCCATGTGACGACCAGAGCGCGTCGTGAGCGGGAAAAGGAAGAGCGACGGCAGTCTATCCTCCGAGCGGCCCGCGAGGTTTTCCTCGAGTACGGCTTCCAGCGCGCCACTGTGGACAGCGTGGCCGCGCGTGCGGAGGTCAGCAAGGGTACCGTATACCTGTATTTTGAGAGCAAGGAGACCGTCCTTGCTCATTTGCTTTTGGAGGGACTGGACGAACTGGTCGAGGAGCTGGAACGAGCCTATGCGGCGGATGAGTCCATGCAAGCCGACCAGCGGCTGCAGCGGCTGGGGTGGGCCTATCTGCGGTTCTTCCAGCGGGAGCCTTTCTACTTCCGCTTCCTGATGGCGATGGATCGGGGGTGGTTTCGGGAGGCGATTCCCTCGCTGGTCTATCAGGATGTCTTGGAAGCCAGTATGGAGGGGCTAAGCCTGGTAGTTCGTGCGCTGGAGCAGGGGATCGAGGATCGCACGTTCGATTGCCGCGACGCCCGGCAGGCTGCCGCCACGCTGTGGGCCACGTTGAACGGTGCGCTGGAGTTGATGGAACATCCGCTGCGGCGGGAGATATTGGGAGTAGGGCGCGAAGCGCTTTATCAGTCGGCCCTGGAGACCGTGATCCGGGGCTTACAGGTGTCGTGCTGATCAAAGAAAAAGGAGGTGTGCGAGTGAAGGAAGTAGTCATTGTCAGTCCGGTGCGCACGCCGGTGGGAGCCCACGGCGGTGCGCTGCGCAGTCAGCGGGCCCAGGACCTGGCCGAGATCGTGTTTCGGGCCGTGTTCGAGCGGACGGGGCTGGACCCGGCAGTGCTCGACGAAACGATCCTGGGCAACATCGGCCAGCCCTCCGACGCAGCCAACATCGGTCGGGTGGCGGCGCTGATGGCGGGGGTACCCATCCACGTGCCAGGCTACACAGTCCAGCGTAACTGTGCCTCTGGCATACAGGCCATTACGTCGGCCTACCAGGCCATCCAGGCGGGGGATGGGGAGGTCTACCTCTGCGGCGGCGCCGAGAGCATGAGTAATATCCCCTACATCCTCAAGGGGGCCCGTTGGGGATACAAACTCCGCCACGGGGAGTTGACTGACGGCCTGTGGGAGGGGCTGACCGATCCTATCTGCGGGCAGATCATGGGCCGCACGGCCGAGAACCTGGCCGAGAAGTACAACCTCACCCGCGAGGAGCAGGACACATACGCCGTTCAATCCCACAAGAAGGCCTTTATGGCGCAGCGCATGGGGAAGTTTGGGGACGAGATCGTCCCCGTCGAGATCGTCAAGAAGGTGGCCGGGCAGGAGGTGGCGCGCGAAAAGATCACCCAGGACGAGACGATCAACCCCGGCCTGACGGTGCAGAAGGCAGCCCTCTATCCGACCGTCTTCAAGAAGGACGGCACGGTCACACCGGCCAACGCCTGCCCGATCTCCGACGGGGCGGCCGCCATGATCGTCTGCACGGCTGAGAAGGCGCAGGCCCTGGGCCTCAAGCCTACCGCCCGTATCGCCGGCTATGCCTATGCGGGGGTGGATCCAGCCTACATGGGTATCGGTCCGGCCTACGCCATGCCCAAGGCGCTCAAGAAGGCGGGCCTCTCCTTCGACGACATTGACCTGATCGAGTTGAACGAGGCTTTCGCTGCTCAGTGCCTGTCCGTGGCCAAGGAGATGCAGGCTCAGGGGTTCAACTGGGACTGGAACAAGGTCAACGTCAACGGTGGTGCGATTGCCCTGGGCCATCCCGTCGGTTGCACGGCCGCTAAACTGGTCGCCACGCTGACCAACGAACTGCAGCGGCGCAAGGCACGCTACGGGATGGACACGATGTGCGTCGGCGGTGGCCAGGGCGGCTGCCTGATCGTGGAACGGATCCCAGTGGAGTAAGAGAGGAGGGAATCAGATGTACATTTTCAAAGCTGCCGTAGTCGGCGCAGGGACGATGGGCGGCGAGATCGCCCAGGTCGTCACGTTCTCCGGCCTGCCGGTGGTGCTCAAGGACGTTGACCAGGGGATGCTGGACAAGGGGCTCCAGAGGGCCCGGGAGATCTACCAGCGCCGCGTGGAAAAGGGCAAGATGAGCGCTGGGGAGATGGACTCTAAACTGAGCCTGATCACGCCGACGCTCACCTACGATGATTTTGGGGACGTGGACATCGTCATCGAGGCCGTGCCGGAGAAGATGGCGATCAAGCGGAAAGTGTTCCAGGAATTGGACCAGGTCTGCCCAGAGCAGACGATCATCGCCAGCAACACCTCTGCTCTCTCCATCTCCGAGATGGGGGCTGCCACCAAGCGACCTCACAAGGTGGTGGGCATGCACTTTTTCAACCCGGCCAGTGTGATGAAGCTGGTCGAGGTCATCCCTGGGCTGGACACCAGCCAGGAGACAGTGGACGACGTGGTCATGTTCTCCGAGGGGCTGCGCAAACTGCCCGTCGTGGTCCAGGAGTGCCCCGGCTTCCTGGTCAACCGGCTGCTCATGCCCTACCTCAACGAGGCGACGAAGGCGTTGGGGGAGGGGGCAGCCACGGGGGCGGAGATTGACCAGGCGGTGGTGGCGTGGGGGATGCCGATGGGTCCCTTCACGCTGATGGACATGCTGGGCCTCGATGTCTGCGCCCACGTTGGGGAGTACCTCTACTCCGAGTACGGCGAGCGGATGAGCCCCGCCCCGTTGTTCGAGAAACTGGTGGCGGCCGGACGGCTCGGCGAGAAAAGCGGCGCCGGCTTCTACGATCACCCCGGCGGCGAGTCGGAGGCGGTCAACGGGATGATCAAGGATCTCCAAAAGTCAGGTGCGGTGACCAAGTTCAGCGTCGAGCGTCTCATGTACCCCCTGATCAACGAGGCCGCCCTCTGCGTCCAGGAGCACATCGCCAGCGTGACGGACATTGACATGTCCATGATCGCCGGTACGGGGATGACCTATGGTGGCGAGCGCATCGGCCCACTGGCCATCGCCGACAAGATCGGCCTGGACGCGGTCGTACAGGCGCTCGAGGTGTTGGAGAAGGAACTCGGGCCGCGTTTCCATCCTTCCCGGCCGCTCACACTGCGCGTCCGCGCTGGGCACCTGGGGGTGAAGGCGGGCAAGGGCTTTCATGAGTATGCGTGAAAGGAGTGAACAATGGGAGAGTGGCAGTACATCCGAACTGAAGTCGCGGACCGGATCGCGGTGCTCACGATTGACCATCCGCCGGTCAACTCTTTCAACAGGCAGGTGGTGACGGAACTGGACCAGGCCATTGACCAGTTGCTGGCCGATGACGAGGTCAAGGCCATCGTCATCACCGGTGGGGGGACCAACGCCTTCGTCGCGGGGGCTGACATCCCGGAGATCAAGGGATTGCTGGAGAAGCCCGCAGGGGGGTTCGCGGCCGCCCGTGAGTTCATCGAGCGGGGGCAGGGACTCTTCCTCAAGATTGAGCGGGCCCCCAAGCCGATCATCGCTGCGATCAACGGCTTCTGCCTGGGTGGTGGGCTGGAACTGGCGATGGCCTGCCACGTGCGCATCTGCTCCGACCGCGCCCGCCTGGGCCAGCCGGAGATCAACCTGGGCATCATCCCTGGCTGGGGTGGCACGCAGCGGCTGTCTCGCAACGTGGGTAAGGGCAAGGCCATCGAGATGATCCTCACCGCCGACATGATCACCGCTCAGGATGCATACCGTTTGAACCTGGTGAACAAAGTGGTGCCGGCTGGTGCGGTACTCAAGGAAGCGCGGGACCTGGCTCGCAAGATCGTCAGCAAGTCCAAGTTCCCCATCGCTGCCGCCCTGCGGGCCATTGACGAGGGGTTGCAGTTGCCCATCGAGCAAGGGCTCAAGGTTGAGGCAGAGCAGTTCGTGGGCCTGGCGAATACGGAGGACATCCGCGAGGGTGTGGGTGCCTTCCTCGAGAAGCGGCAGCCACAGTTCAAGGACAAGTAATCTGGTTTGGCAGGAACGTGTTCTGATCCCATACTCGCAACGGAGCCACCATCGCAGCACCATCGTAGCCAACACTGAACCCGACGTCGCTGTCCATCGTCGCCACATTGTAGCCGACGCCCATCGTCGCGACATCGCAGCCGCATCGTCGCTCATCGTAGCCGACGCCCATCGTCGCCGGCGCCCCGTCGCCACATCGTAGCACATCGCTGGGATCAGAACCGCCTGTGGGTGCTCCAGCCCCGTTGGTTCATATCATCATATAGTTGCGGGGCTGGAGCACCCTGATGATGGCCGGTGAGTACACCGGATGGCCGGTGAGTACACCGGATGGCCGGTGAGTACACCGGATGGCCGGTGAGTACACCGGTGGAGGGGGCCAATGGACTTTACCTTTAGCGAAGAACAGGAGATGTTCCGGTCCATGTTCCGGGACTTTTCCGCCAAGGAAGTCGCGCCCAAAGCCGAGGAGATTGACCACCAGGAGAAGCCACCTCTGGACATACTGCGTAAAGCAGCCAGCCAGGGCTTCCTGGGGGCGACGCTACCGGAGGACTATGTCGGCGCGGCGCTGGATTACGTAAGTTATGCCCTGCTGATCGAGACCCTGGCCCACGACTGCATGTCCGTTGCTGTAACGCTGGCGACGCACGTGAGCCTGGTGGCAATGAGTATCCTGGAAACCGGTACCGACGCCCAGAAGGAGGAGTGGCTGCCGCCGCTGGCGGCCGGCGAGATGATCGGCGCGTTTGCCCTCACCGAGCCGGATGCCGGAAGCGATGCGGCGGCCCTCCAGGCCCGGGCCACGCCGGACGGCGACGAGGTGGTCCTGGAGGGGGTCAAGACCTGGGTCGCGAACGGTGGGATCGCCGGCCTTTTCCTGGTGTTTGCCCAAGGGCCGGCGGGGGTCGAGGCCTTCCTGGTCCCCCAGGACACCCCTGGGCTGAGCGTGGGCTACCGGGAACCGACGCTGGGCCTACGCAGCGTGACTTTCAACACGATCTACCTGGAAGGGTGCCGGGTGCCGGTTGCCAACCGGCTGGGCGAGCCTGGCAAGGGGTGGGCAATAGCGCAGCGAGCGCAGGATCGCATGGCGGTTGCCCTGGCGGCGGCCGGACTGGGGGTAGCCGGGGCGGCCGTGGACGTAGCAGCGCAGTTTGCCACCGAGCGCGTCCAGTTCGGTGTCCCGATCGCCCAGAAGCAGGCCATTCAATCGTACGTGGCCGAGGCCCACGTGGAGGTCGAAGCACTGCGCTACCTGGTCTACCACGCGGCGTGGTTGGTGGATCAGGGCGGGGACTTCTCCTTAGACGCATCGGTGGTCAAGAACTTTGGTGCCCGCGTCGCCCGCAGTGTGACCAATCGCATGTTGCAGGTGATGGGTGGCTATGGCTACATGGAAGATTATCCGATGGCGCGCAAGTACCGGGACGCACGTGCGTTGGGCATCATCGGCGGACCGACGGAACTGCACCACGTTCTAGTCGCTCAGCGGATTTTCGCAGAGTGGAACGTCGAGATCACGCCGTGAGGAGGTGAGCAGAGATGGACTTTACGTTTTCTCCAGAACACGTTGCCCTACGCCGCATGATCCGGGAGTTCGCCGAGACCGAGGTGGCTCCTATAGCGGCGGAGATTGACCGGGAGCACAAGGTGCCGCACGATGTCTTGCACAAACTCGGCCAGATCGGTCTCCTAGGCATCTGCTTTCCACAGGAGTATGGCGGCATGGGAGCCGGCGAGGCCGGCTATTGCATCTTGATGGAAGAATTGGGGCGCGTCTGCACCTCCACGGCGACCAACGTGGGTGCCCACATCGGCATCGGTGCGATGGCGATCCACCTGGATGGCAGCGAGGAACAGAAGCGCAAGTATCTGGTGCCCCTGGCCCGTGGAGAGAAGATGGCCGCTTTCGGCCTGACCGAGTCGAACGCCGGTTCTGACGCTGCCAACATCCGCACCCGCGCGGTGCGCGAGGGAGATTCCTGGATTCTGGATGGGGGCAAGGTCTACATCACCAACGGTGGCTACGCCCAAATCATCACCGTGATGGCTGTGACCGACCCGGCACTGGGAGCGCGGGGCGGCGTCACGGCCTTCATCGTTGAGACCGACTGGCCTGGCTTCAAGGTGGCCCGGGAGGAGGACAAGATGGGCATCCGGGGTACCAGCACGGCGGAGTTGGTCTTTGAGGAACTGCGTGTGCCCCACGAGAATGTACTGGGGAAGGTGGGCGAGGGCTTCGTCACCTTCATGCGATCGCTGGACATGGGCCGGTTGACGTTGGGAGCGGCCGGCCTGGGCGGCGCTCAGGCGGCGCTGGAGTGGTCGGTCCGCTGGGCCAAGACCCGCAAGCAATTCGGGGCAGAACTGGCACTCAAGCAGTCGGTGCAATGGATGATCGCCAACCTGGCCACCGAGATCGAGGCGCTACGCAGTCTGGTCTACCGGGTGGCCTGGATGGTAGACAACCATCAGCCGTTCGCTCAACTGGCGGCTATGTGCAAGATGTACGGTTCCGAGGTGGCCTCGCGGTCCATTGACGTGGCGCTGCAGATCCACGGCGGGTTGGGCTATACGCGGGACTTTCCGATTGAGCGGGCCTTCCGCGACGCCCGCATCGCCGAGATCTTTGAGGGTACCAACGAGATTCAGCGCATCGTCATCGCCACCAATATCTTCCGTGATCACGGCGTGCGGATCAGGGCATAGGAGGTGCGATCGTGCCAAATATCATCGTTCTGATCGGACGAGTACTCGACCCCAGCGGCATCGTGTTCAACCGGCGCGCGGGCCGTCTCTTTGTCAACCGAGAAGAGTACCTCCTGCAGCCGGCCGACCGCTGTGCGTTGGAAGCGGCCCTGCGGATCAAGGAAGCCGGGCAACCCAAGGGGTCGCCTAGCGCTGAAGTGGTGGCCCTGCCACGGACCTTGCTCCCCGACGACGACGTGCTGCGCCAGGCGGTGGCCACCGGGGCTGACCGCGCGATCCATCTGGTAGGGGCCGGTGAGTACACCGGATTTGCCAATGCGGATGACGCCCTGATGGCCCGCGTGCTGGCGGCAGTGGTGGAGCGTTTGGGGGGCGCGGACCTGGTGCTGACCGGCGCCACGACGCTGGACACCGGCCAGGGCCAATTGGGCCCCCGGTTGGCAGAAGCGCTGGGCTGGCCCCAGATCGTGGACGTCTGGCACGTGGAGGCGGCGGACGGGCGGGTGCGCGCAGTGCGCCAGGAAAAGGACGGCTTTGTGGCCGTCGAGGCGGACCTGCCGGCCGTCGTCACCGTGTTGCCGGGGGTGCTCAAACCTCGCTACCCGGATGGCGCACGTCTGATCAACGTCTATCGGGGCGTGAAAGAGATGGCAAACGCCCTGGAGCAGTGGGACGTGGCGGACCTGGTGGAAGCGCAGGCGCTCAAACCACTGGTCGAGCGGCGTGGGCAGGAATTTCCAGCGGAGCGAGAGCGGGGTGCGCGCGTGAGCGGTACGCCCGCCCAGATGGCCCAGACGGTGGCCGAGGCACTCCGGCAGCGAGTGCGCAGGTAGAGGAGGGACGCCAATGGCAGACATGTCATATCTTGACTTGTTGATGGCGCAACAGGAGGAGGTCTCCGAGGCCGAAGGGGGAGGCGGCGGCATCTGGGTAGTGGCCGACGTCGTGAACGGTGCGGTGGCGCCGGTGACGCTCGAGGCGTTGGGCGCAGCCCGCACCCTGGCCGGTGCACTGGGAGCCTACGTCTACGGGGTTGTGCTGGGTGAGGACGTGGCCGACCTGTCGGCGACGCTCTACCAGGCAGGGGCCGACGGGGTGCGCGTGGCCGATCATCCTGCACTCGCCCAGTTCGCCCTGGAGCCTTACCTGAAGGTGTTGTCCGACCTGTTTGAGGCGGAGAAGCCGGAGGTCATCCTCTTTGGTGCAACCTCCGCGGGGCAGGAGTTGGCGGCACGGCTGGCACAGCGCATGGGAGGCGGGTTGATCGAGCACGTGATGAGCGCCAACTTGGACGAGTCCACCCGCACAGTACAGGGGGCCTTCCCCATCTATGGAGGAGAATACTTTGAGGTGGTGGCCTGCCCGGAGGCGCGGCCACAGTTCCTGACGATTGAGCCGGGGGCGTTCTCTGCCCCCTTCCTCGACCCCTACCGCAAGGGGGAACCGAAGATGCTCGAGGTGGAGCCGGGCGAGCCGGCCGTGCGCGTGGTGGGGCCGGCCGGGGGTTTCGAGCCGCTGGCAGTGCCGCTGGCGCAGGCTCCGGTGATCGTGGCGGCCGGGCGGCAGGCGGGCGACTTTGGGTTGGTCAAGCAGTTGGCCGCCAGGTTGGGCGCGCAGGTGGCCGGTGACCGGGGGGCCCGGGACGCGGGCTGGATCGGCGCGGAGCAGATCGTGGACGTGCGCGGGGTGACGGTAGCGCCGCAGGTGTACGTGGCGGTGGGCATCCGTGGCGACACGTTCCACAACGCCGCCATGGAGGGGGCCAGGTTCATCGTGGCGATTCACCCCGATCCGACGGCGCCGATCTTCCAGGTGGCTGATCTGTGCCTGGAGGCGGAGCCGAAGGATGTGCTGCCAGCACTGCTGGAGGCATTGGGGTAAAGACGGCTTGCTACGGCAACCATACAATAGGGGCGACGTCGCGTCGCCCCTATGTGCATGTGGAAGTATGGCCTTCAAGTTCATCATCTTCGACCTGGACGATACGCTGTACCCCCGCCACAACGGGCTGATGCAGGAGGTGGGCCACCGTATCCAGAAGTGGCTGCGCGACTACCTGGGGCTGACCTGGGAGGAGGCGATCGCCCTACGGCACCAGTACTTTCAGCGCTATGGCACCACCATGGGAGGGCTGGTCGCCGAGCACGACGTGGACGTGCACGACTATCTGACGTTCGTACACGACGTCCCGGTAGAAGAGTACCTCAGCCCGGACCCGGCGCTGGCGGCGATGCTGCGCTCTATCCCATTGCGCAAAGTGGTCTACACCAACGCGACCTCGGAATACGCCTGGCGAGTGCTGCGGGCGTTGGGGGTGGCCGATCAGTTCGAGCGGGTGATCGGCGTCGAAGAGGTGGGCTTAAGCAACAAGATCAACCGCGATGCGTACGAGCGGATGTTGGCGCTCCTGGGTGCGCAGGGTCCTGAGTGCATCATGGTCGAGGATTCGGCCCGTAATCTGCAGCCGGCCAGGGCCCTGGGGTTGGCGACGATATTGGTGGATGCGCTGCCCGACGGGGCGGCGCAGCGCTCGCGCCACGTGGAATACGTGGTCGGGAACGTGCTGGAAGTGGGCCAGGTGGTGGCCCAGATCCAGACCCTAAAGGTTTTCCCAAGCGATTCCTATCGCCACCTTTAGGGTCTTTTTTATTCCTCGACGATCACCCGGCAGGGGGCGCCACATACCCCTCTGATCTTCAGCGGAAACGCCATTAGCCTGACCCGAGACTGTGTCACCGCCCCCAGGTTCACCAATGGGGCCAGGATGAGCGCGCCGCTTTCAAACAGCACGCCGTTTACCCCTGTACCTTTGCGGGGATTGTCGAAACACGGTATGTCCCCACCCAGGATCGAGATGCCGTGCGCCACGATCCAGCGCATCGCGTCCATCGTCAGATAGGGGCTGTCCTCCACGAAATTGGGGGCATTCCACATGCGCTCCCACCCCGTGGCTACCAGGAGTGCATCGCCACGGCGGATTTCGACGCCGTCTGCCGCGCGCTGCAGGTCCTGGATGGTGACCGGTTGCGCCGGCCCTTTCTCCCCCACGCGCAGGACCACCGCGTCGCCGATCAACCGCTCAGGCGGCACCTGGTCAATGGTCGGCCGGTCGTGAAAGTAGTGGGCGGCCGTCTCCAGGTACGTTCCAGAGATCGTAGCCAGCCGGAAGGTGTGCGCCTCGCTGCCGTCCGCCTCGATGCTCGCGACCTGCTCGATCTCTACGGCAGGAACGTGCGCATAATGCCACATGCCGGGTTCAATCGTCCCTGTCAGGTCAATGAGAGTCATATCACAACCTCGCTTAGAGTTCCTCGGAAGATAGAACAGGGATGCGCAGGATTCACGGATCAGGACCAGCCTCACCCGCAGCCTGTCAGGTCTGGGGTCCGGCCGCGCGGCATATCCGCCAACACGTGGAGCAGCGTGTCCACTTCCTCGGCGGTGCTGTAATGGGCCAGGCCAACGCGCACGAGTCCCCCCTGGCTTTCCAGGTCCAACCGCTCGACGACGGCCAGCGCGTAAAAGTGACCGTCCCACACAAAGATGTTGGCTGCATCCAGCCGCCGGGCGACTTCGTTCGGCGTGAGACCCGCCAGCGTGAAGGACACGGTGGGCACGCGGTGGTCAAAGCGCGCCGGGTCGGTGATGCCGTAGATGCGCAGGCCCGGAATTTCTTGCAGCCCGGCCACCAGGCGGCGGCACAGGCCGGTCTCGTAGGCACGGATGGCGGCCAGGCCCGCTTTCAAGTCGCGCCGCCGTCCCTCGAAGCCGGGGAACTGGTCGGCCAATTCCCCTCCGAAGCGCTGGCCCACCGAGGCCAGGTAATCCACGGCCGCCGTCGCGCCGGCCAGCGCCTCGAAATTCGCCGTGCCGGTCTCGAACTTGTCGGGCGGCCAGTTGCCAGCGGGGCGTACCTTGTAGGCGGGCAACGCCTCGAGCAGTTCGTACCGTCCGTACAGCGCGCCCAGGTGGGGGCCGAAGAACTTGTAGGCCGAACAGACCAGGAAGTCGCAGCCGATGCTCTGCACGTCAAGCGGCCCGTGGGGAGCATAGTGGACCGCGTCCACGTAGACCCACGCGCCGACGGCGTGCGCGAGTTCTGCGATGCGACGCACGGCGTTGAGCGTGCCCACGGCGTTGGAGGCGTAGCCGACGGCCACCAGTTTGGTGCGCGGGGTGATGGCGGCCGCGAGGCTGGCCTCGTCCAGCGTACAGTCGGCCGGGTCGAGGTCCACCTGGCGGATGGTGACGCCGCGCTCCTGCAAGGCCACCCAGGGGGCCACGTTGGCGTCGTGGTCCAGCCGGGTGACGACGATTTCGTCTCCGGGGGCGAGCGTGCGCCCGATGGCGCGGCTGAGGTTGAAGGTGAGGGTCGTCATGTTCGGGCCGAAGACGACTTCTTCCGGCCGGGAGGCGTTGAAAAAGTCGGCCAGCGCACGGCGGGCGGCGGCCGTCGTCTCGTCGGTGCGGTGGCTGTAGAGGAAGGCTCCGTGGGCGTTGCTGTTGGCCTCGGTGTAGTAGCGGCGCATGGCTTCGATGACGGAGCCGTGCACCTGCGTTCCGCCGGGGCCGTCGAAGAAAATGATGGGCCGGCCACCGGCGGTCTGTTGCAGCGCCGGAAACTCGGAGCGCAGCGCGGAAACGGCAGTCTGATCTAGCGGCATGTTTTACTCCTTGTCCAATTTCTCTCGACGTCACCGATGAGTACACCGGGGCGTACCCGCCGGCCTCACCGGCGTCGCCGGCTTCGTCCATCCGAAGACCTCATACAGCACCTTGGCCGCGGCAAACGACGTGACGTCGGCGTGGTCCAACGGCGGGGCGACCTCCACGATGTCGAGCGCACGGACCGGCAGCCGGGCGAAGACCACGCGCAAGAGTTCCAGTAGTTCGCGCGTGGAGAGGCCGCCCGCTTCCGGTGCGCCGGTGCCGGGCGCGTAGGCCGGGTCCAGGCCGTCAATGTCCAGCGTGAAATAGACCGCATCCACCCCCTGTAGTTGGGCGACGACGTCTTCCGCCACGACCTCGACCGAGCGGCGGTACACGTCACGGGCGGTGTGGACGGCGATCTCCGGGTGAGCCTCCAGAAATGCGCGTTCGTCGTCCATCCACGAGCGGAGGCCGACGAAGGCCAGGTGACGGGGTTCGACGTTGGGGAGTTCCAGCACGCGGCGGGCGGTGCAGGCGTGGGACCAGCGGTGGCCGTCGTATTCGTCGGCCAGGTCGGGATGGGCGTCGAAGTGGACGACGCCCAGCCGGCCCGCGGCCGCCTGGCTGAAGGCGGCGACCAGCGGGATGGTGACGGAATGGTCGCCGCCCAGGAAGATGGCCCTGGTGTGGCGTAACACCTGGGCCGCCCGGGCCTGGACGGTCGCAAAGTAGCGCTCCCAGTTCAGGTCAGCGCCCACGTCGCCATAGTCGCGCACGCGCAGGCCCTCCAGGCGCTGCCCCTCCTCGGTGACCGGCGCGACGTGGGGCGTAAGTTCGCGGATTTTGGCCGGGGCGAAGGAGGCCCCCTTGCGGAAACTGGTCGCGTTGTCGAACGGTATGCCCAGAATGCCGATCTCGGCGCCGGGATCGTCGCTGGCCAGCCCGCTCCACAGCCTCCGGTGGGTAGGGTGGAGGGGAAGACCTGGCAGGTTGCGGGCGAGTACACCCGGCAAACCTGCCAGGTCTTGATGTTGGCTGCACGCTTCACGTTTCACGTTTCACGCCCCCCGTTTCTGCCGCTACGTCCGGGTCATGGTTCCCGGACCACGACTACCAGGGCGATGTCGTCGAACTGGGGCGCATGGCCCACAAAGTCGTGGATGTCAGCGATCAGGGTGTCTTGTATATCCTGGGCCGGATGCTCCTGATTGGTCCGCAGAACCTCCAGCAGCCGTTCCTGGCCGAAGAACGTGCTCTGCTCGTTCTCTGCGTCGGTCACGCCGTCGGTATACAGCACCAGCACGTCGCCAGGCGCCATCGGCACGGCCGCCTGCTCCCAGGTCGCGTTTTCCACGACGCCCAACGCCATGCCTGTCTTGCCGAGGAGCCGGATCGGTTCGCCGTTGTGGGGACTGAGCAAGTACGGCGGGTTGTGCCCGGCGTTGCAGTACGTCAGCATCCCGGTTGCGGGGTCCAGGATGCCGTAAAAAGCGGTCACGAACATGCTGGCATCCGGGTCGGTGTCCATGAGGATACGCCGGTTGGCCACCCGCATCACATAGTCCGGCCGCGCGTGATATTGCATGGCGTAGGTGCGGATGAGCGTGCGGCTGAGGGCCATGTACAGCGCGGCCCCCATGCCTTTGTCGGCGACGTCCGCGATCAGGATGCCGAACCGGCCGTTGGGCAGTGGGACCACGTCGTAGAAATCGCCGCACGTCTCCCGGGCCGGCTTCAGCGTCGCCGCCAGTTGCCAGCCGGGGATGGATGGCAGAGCGGTGGGCAGAAAGGAGGCCTGGATCTGCCCGGCCAGCGCCAACTCGTGCTCGACCCGCTGGTGGGCCAGCGTCTGGGCATACGTTTCGGCGCGGTGCAGCGCTGAACCGATCTGGGCGGCCAGTGACTGGGCGGCCGGCAACAGGTAGAGGATGGCCCTGGCCTGCCGGCGCTGCGCCAGGTAGACCCCACCGACAGGGGTTGCGTTTTCAACGTCGAGGATGGGGGCTACAACCACACCATCTTTGTTCGGCCGCTCTCCCCAGGGCCGGAGTGCTCCCGGCAAGAAGCAGCGCGCCTCAGCCGCCGTGCGCAGCCATTCCCACGCCGCAGCGCCCACCGGCGGCCAATCGTCGGGGCCGGTGGGTACACCGGTGGGGCCGGTGAGTACACCGGTGGGGTGGTGCAGGATGGTCCGCTCGGGGAACAGGCGGATTTCGGTCTGGCCGCGCGGGAACATGGTGGAGACGTGTTCCTTCAGGATGTCGGGCAGCGTGGACGCGTCGGGTGGGGCATCGAGGATTGCCTGCCCCAATCGTTCGAGTCTCTCCAGTTCACGGGAGCGCTGCTGGCTGCGTTCGGCGGCCCGGCTCAACTGGTGAGCCAGCAAGCTGGCCAGCAGCAGGCCGGCGACGAAAAAGAGGTACCCTCCCAGCCCATTCTGGGCGTACAGGCCGGCGGCCAGGATCGCAAAGGGAGTTGCCAGGGCGTGCCAGCCCATCCCAATGGCCACGTAGCGGGCGTATGCACCCACCGCCCCCCCCGCCGACGTGAAAAGTCTGAGGAAGAAGAGCATGGCCGGCATCCACAGCAGCACCCACAACAGCCACCAGGCGAAGGTCGCGCACAGGGCCGGCAGGATGGCGTCGAGCGTCAGCCTCGGGAAAGGGAAGGCGCCCCCCCAGCGCCGATAGAGGGCCAGGGCGACGAGAGGAGTGAGTGTCATCCGTGCCAGGTTGAACGTGTGGTTGCGGGCCAGGCTCCAGTGGGCAGCGGTCGAGCGCGACCTGAACCACTGCTGTGCACGGCTGATCAATTCCCAGCAGACGGTCAGCCACAGCGCAGTGGGGCCGAACATCAGAACTCCCGACCAGGAGATGACGCTCCAGAGGCTATCCCCCCACAAGGCATCCGTTGCCTGTGGGACTGGCAGAAAAAAGTAAAAGTCGAGCTGGTCGAACAGGAAGTGCAAGGCCAGGAGGAGCAGCAGCGTCGGCCAGGCCACGCGCACGACGCCTATGTCGGTGACCAGGACCAGCCAGACGAGCCCGGCCAGCGCCAGTGGCGCGGTGTACAAGTAGCCGATCACGTCCCCTATACCCTCGGTACGTTCCAGCCCGCCCAGGTTCTCCAAGCCGGGCCAGAACTTTCTGGCGATAGACAGCAGCCGCGCCTCCATATGTAACCTCAATCGGCCTGCCCGCTCACCTGCTCACCGCAGCGGCCCTTTCCTTCAATAGGCGGCGCAGTCCCCTACGATAGACGGGGATGGCGAGCGATGGTAACAGCACATCCGAAATGAAGGTGGCGAACCAGGATATGCGCGACGGAGGTTGAGGGCCTCGGGGGGATGGCCTCTCGCTGGCCAGCGTCACCTCAGCCACGGTGAAGGTTTCTCCCTGTGCCTGCGTCAACTCTGCCAGGACTCGCCCATCTGCGTTGACCACTTTGCAGCCCTGGACCAATTGGCACGCCATCTCCATCCGGCCGGCCTGGGGAAGGTACTTGACCAGCCAGGGAGCGACAGGCAAGAAGGCCAGGAAAGTGCCCAGGCTGTTGGGAATGGTGGTCCTGACGTGTCCTGACCCCACCGTATTCACGGCCGGCACCCCGAGCCATCCGGCCTGTTCATTGATCATATCGCCAAACACCGACTCCCCGGCCCCCTTGAGCGAAGCCATCGCTGGCCCCATGTCGTCAAACGTCAACGCATTACCGCTGGAAAAGTGAAAGGTAGGATTACCGATGTCCGGGGGGCAACTGGTGATGATCATCAGGTCTACGCGGCCGGCGTAACGGTTCCACAATCTGGGGTGGGCGACGTCCCAGCAGACCATCAACCCCACGTGCCCCAGGTCGGTCTCGGCCACCGTGACGCCGTGGCCAGGGCGAAAGTAGGCCCGCTCCCAGCCCCAAGGGTGGTTCTTGTCGTAGTGCCATGTGCGGCCATCCGGGGCGAAGAGCAGCAGGCGATTCACTATTTCGCCGCGCCCCAATACCATCAGAGACCCGGCCAGGTGGACGTTCAGGCGGGCAGCGGTCTCTTTCATCCAGGCGGTGGTGAGGCCATCCGGCGGCTCCGCCAGGCGGAAGTTGGCGTAGGCGTAGGCGTAGCCGGTGTTGAAAAGTTCCGGCAGGGCTACCAGGTGTGCGCCAGCCTCGGCGGCTGCGGCGACCAGCCGGCTGGCGCGCGCCAGGCGGGCGGCGGTGGGAGCCGGGCTGGCATCCATCTGTACGGCGGCGAGTCTAATGGTCCGGGGCATATATGCTTGATGAGACTCCGACTTGACGTTAGGCAATTCTAACCAGTTTCCATCTGGCGTCAAGTGCTGCGCGAGGCCGCCCTCCTTGCCAGAATCCCCATCTTGCGGTACACTCTGGCCTCGGCTGGCCGTACGTTCAGGCCAGGCACAGGGAGAGTAGATGTCATCACGCTCGAAACTCATCATCGGCATTGTCCTGATCGCCGGCCTGATCCTGGCTGGGGTGGCCTTCCGTGCCCCCATCGTGCGCCTGATTTCTCCGCCTACACCGACGCCGACCCCCACCGCTACGCCGACGCACACTCCATCGCCCACCGCCACTCCTACCGCCACCTTCACGCCCACTCCGACCCCCACTGCCACGCCCACGCATACTCCCAGCCCCACGCCCACCCCGACGGCCACACCTACTGCGACCCCTACGCCTGTCCCCACGGACACTCCCGTGCCTGAACCTGTCCTACCCTCCTCTACGCCCGCCCCCGTGCCGGACAGCCCCCCTACGCCAGCGCCCGAGTGCTCAGCCGATCCTGTGCCGCCTCCTGCGGCCATCGGCGGGCGGCGGCTGGTGGCCTTTTACGGCGTCCCCATCGGGCGGGGCCTGGGCATCCTCGGCGCGAACGAGGTCACCACCACGCTAAGACTCCTGCGCGAGCAGGCCGAAGCCTACCGCCAGGTGGACCCGTGCGTGGAGGTGGTCCCGGTCTTCCACACCGTAGTGACCATCGCCGATGCCCACCCGGGCGAGGACGGCGGTTACAGCCACCGCCTGTCATCCGAGACGTTGCGCTGGTGGCTCGACACCGCCGCCGCGCAGGGGGTGTGGGTGGTGCTCGACATTCAGCCTGGGCGCAGCCCGCTGACGAGCGAACTCGGTTTCGTGGAACCCTTTTTGCAGGAACCCAACGTCCACCTGGCCGTTGACCCCGAATTCATGGTCGAGGATACAGGTATTCCTGGGACGAATCTAGGCCACATTGATGGAGAGACGATCAACGCGGTGCAGGCCTGGCTCAACGGGATCGCCGAACGCGCCGGGCAGCACAAGATTCTCGTCATCCACCAGTTCGACAATCGCATGATCGTGAACAAGGAGGCCATCCAGGACTATCCGCTGGTTGACTTGGTGTGGGATGCAGATGGCTTCGGTGGCGCGGGGGCGAAGCGGGGGGACTATAACCAGTATCGCGGGGAGGCGGGCTTTGAGTACGGCGGGATCAAGCTGTTCTACAACTATGACACGCCAGTGATGACGCCAGCACAGGTGCTGGCGCTGGAGCCACGGCCGGCCTACGTCGTCTACCAGTGATTAGGAGACCAAGGTGAGAACCAAACGCCTTGTCCCTCTCTTTGTGAAACGTGAAACGTGATTCGTGATCTGTCACGTTTCACGCCTCACGTCATTCGACGATCGTAAACACCCCCCCATCGCTCCGCCCGAACACCTCCGGGAAGTACATCTCGTAGGCGTGGGTGGGGATGACGCGGTACTCGCCGGGCAGGCTGGCGCGGATGAGGTAGGTGTACTCGTACGTGCCGCGTGGCAGGTAGGTGGCGAAAAGCACCGCCTTCTCGTCGCGCAGTTCGGTGTGGCTGAACCACCACCAGCCGTAGCCGCCACCCCACGGGTCGTAGCGGTCGGTGCGGGTGAGTTCAGGCGCCTGGCCGACGACGCTGGTCGTCTTGAGGCTCTGGTCCACCCCCTCGGCGCCGGCGGGGAAGGGGTCCTCGACCACCACGTAGTGCAGGTCGTTGGGGGCAACGATGGTCAGTTTGACCTGGATCGCGTCCCCCACCTGCGCCCCGTCTACTGCCTGACATTCCTGCTTCTCCGGGTCGCAGCCGGCCAGCGTGTACCTGCGGCTGACGATGATGCCCCGGTTGAGGGCGGTCACCTCTTCGACCGGCTTAAAGTAGCGCAGGTACAGGCTATAGTACAGCCGCCCGGTGCCCACCTCTTGCCCGGCGGGTGCCCAGCGCTCGATGACGACGCGGTTGGCTTCCTCCCCCAACAGTCGGGCGACCTCGAGCTGCAGTTTGACCGTCTCGTCCACGTTCTCGCGGGTCACATTGCCCTCGCCCAGCAATGCACCGTTGACGACGACGTGCCAGTCGTACGCCCCTTGCAGTTCGCCGGTGGCGACCATCCAGTCGGTGAGCCCGATGATGGCCCAGGCGGTCTCCTGCGTCGTCTCCCAGTAGCCCACTTTGCGCACGGCCATCAGCCAGCGCACGGCGTTGGGAGCCAGGGCGTTCTGGGGGTCCAGCCGCGCCAGGGCCGCCAGCACGATGGCGGTCGAACGGGCGTCGGTGTTCATGGCGTAATAGTCAGCCTGCGCTTCCTCCCAGTGCGCGCCGGTGGCGCTGACGATGGCGGCATCGGTGATGTTGGACAGTAGCGTGTCCACCCGCATGGGGCTGTCCGGCTCCAACAGGGCCAGCGCCATTGCCAGGTAGGCCTTGCCGAAGGTGTCCAGCACGCTGCGCCTTTCGAACAGCGACACCGTGCGGCCCAGGTCGCCCTTCCCGGCCTCGGCCAGCACGTACAGGATAAAGGCCTGCCGGTTGGCCTGCCAGTTCTGCTGCAGGTCGCGGGGCTGGGCCAGGCTTCCGCGCAGGTACTGCGCCGCCCGATCCATCACCCCATCGTCTACCGCAAAGTCGGCGCGCTGGGCCTCGAGCAGCCCGAGCAGGACGTAAGCGCTCAGGTAGGGATTGGATTCGTCCTGGACCCACCAGCCCCAGCCACCGTCATAGTGCTGTTGGTTGTAGAGCCGCTGCAGTCCCACGTTGACCAGCCCCGGCAACCTTCCCGAAAGCTGACGGGTGTACTCACCCGCGCTTTCGGGAAGGTCCAGTTCCTTGAACGCGCGGTAGGTGACCACGTTGGGCAGGAAGCGGCTCACCGTCTGCTCGGTGCACTCGTAGGGGTAATGCTCCAGGAACGTGAGCCCGTCAACCATGCCGGCTGCCAGCGACGGGTCCACCTGCACCGTCAGTTCTCCCTGGGAGGGGTCGTAACTGGGGGGCAGGACGACCGCCTCCAGCCGCTGCCCGTCGGCCTCGAACACCCCGGCGGTAGCGGCCACTTCCGGCGTGCTGTAGTGGTAGATGGGGAGGCTGATCTCGACGGCATCGGCAAGCTGCCCACCCCTGGCCCCGAAGCGCAGCGTCACCTCCGGCCTATCCTCCACGGTCACCTGCCACGTCACTTTCACGTTGTCATTCGCAGGGATGCTGATTTGCTGATTCGCCGATTTGCTGATTTGTAGCCCCTCCGCCTCGAACTTGACCTCCACCTCCAGCGGCTGGCCGGTATTGTTGTGGATTACGGCCGCCAGTTCCGCCTGGTCGCCGACGACGAAGAAGCGCGGGGCCACCGGGCGCACGAGCAGGTCCTTGGTGCTGATGACGTCCACGTCCGCCTGGCCCACCAGCGTTTCAGCGGTGACGCCACGGGCACCCATGCGCCAGGTAGTGAGGTTGTCGGGCAGTTCCACGCTGACTGTCGCGTGGCCATTGGCGTCGGTGCGCAGGGCGGGGTTCCAGTACGCCAGGTCAGGGAACTTGCTGCGCACGGGGCCGAACTCTTCGCCGCCACCGCCGCCACCCAGCCCCTTGACTTCAGCGGCCACCTCTTCGTTGGCGCGGTTCCCCGAAAGCGTCAGCCCGTTGGCCGTGCTCACCCCCAGGCCGCGCTGGCGCCAAAAGTAGCCCACGATGTCCGGCCCGGGTTGATCGGCCAGCGTCAGCACCGCCTTGTCCACCAGGTTGAGCGCCAGTTCTGCCTGCACCGGGTTCCCGGCGCTGTCGGTCACGTGCACGTCGTAGGTCACCGTATCGCCCGGCTGGTAGTGCTCGTCGGCCCGCCGGTCGGGAGTCAGGGCGATGTTCAGTTCCTTGTCCTTCGTCTCGATGGCGAGTTGCACGCAGCCGACCTTAAAGTCCGGGAGCGGCGTCGTTTCGTCCACGCCCTTGGCGATGACGACTGAGACGAAGACGTCGGGGATGAGGTCTGCGGTGATGGGGATTTCGATCTGCTCCGAGTTGGTCTCCAGCGTCTGCACCCAATGGCGATAGATGTGCCCGCGCTCGATGGTGATGAGCGCCTTGACCGGGCCCTGGTACGGATGGGGGATGAGGATGGTTGCCGTGTCGCCAACCTGGTACTGCCGCTTGTCGGCGATCAACTGGATGCGGTCGTTGTTCTCCTGCCGCCAACTGACGTAGCCGGTGCCGCTGACCCACACGTAGGTGGCACTCTGGACCTTGTTTTCTCGTTGGTCGAGTCCGGTGGCGATCACTTTATAAGTGCCACCCTTTTCGGGTGCAAAACTGGCCGTTCCCTTTCCTTCGCCGTCCGTCGTCACGGTCGTAGTAAAGACCGGCACGTCCTCGACGGCGCTCTCCCAGTAGTAACTGCCATCCTCGGCCAGTTTTTGGACGCTGTACCAGTTGTGTTCGGCGAAGACGACGGTCAGTTCCTGGTTCGGCACTGGCTCGCTGTTCCAGTCCACGGTGATGAGGTTGACGCGATTCTCCTGGCCGACCGTGCCGACGTACCGTTCGGGCCGCAGGCCGATGTAGTACAGACCCTTGTGGACGATGGCCTCGGTGCGGTTCGAGACCTCCTGGTTGTTGACGTCGGTGACGGTGACTTCCAGCGTAAAGCGCTGGCTGGTGATCCTTTCGGCGATGTCGGCCTCCAGGCGGAAGGTGAAACGGCCCTGCGCGTCGGTCGTGCCGGTGCCGTCGGCGATGATTTCGCCGTAGCCTCCACCGCCTCCCCAGAAGTAGTCGTAGTCAGCAAAATCCCACCAGCCCTCGCCCTGGTAATTGAAAAAGTAATCAGCGGACAGGACGCTGTAGCGCACCTGGGCGTCGGCAACCGGGCCACCGAAGAAGTAGTTGGCCTGGGAAGTGACGTTGATCGTGTCCCCCTGGACGTACTCGGGCTTGTCGGCCTCGACCGTCACCTCGAACTCGGGCTTGCGGTACTCGGCGACCTGGAAAGAGGTGCCGAACGACTGCTCGTCGTAAGTGGTATTGATGGAGTAGGTGCCCAGCCCCGCCTCTTGGCCCAGGTCGAGTTTCCCATCCAGCGTGCCCAGGTCGCCGACGGGCAGGTCGCTCTCGAAGACCTTGGTGCCCTGGGGGTCCCAGACCACGACGTTGACTTGCGCACCTTGAGTGGGCAGCGTATAGTGGGCGTCGTCGTCGTTGCGCAGGACGCCCTTAAAGTAGACCGTCTGGCCGGGGCGGTAGATGGGACGGTCGGTGAAAAAGTAGGCGGCGTAGGGATTCTGGTAATCCTCTACCGGCACACCAAAGTTCCAGGGGGAGATGCCGTCGCTCCACCATGTGCTGATGATGGCGAAATCCTGGCCCGGGTTTTGCAGGTCGCCGGCCACGGCGAATATGGGTGTCCAGCGATCCCTGGTCTGGTCGTATGCGCCTGTGAAGACCCCATCCTGATCCGTCGTTCCCTGTACGATGGGGGCAGCATTCTCTTCCGTCACCGTGATGTCCAGGCCAGGCAGCACGTCGCCGGAGGCCAGGTCGGTGGCCCACACCAGCGCCTCGGTGGCGGTCGTCTTCAGGCTCAGGTTGTAGCGGGAGACGGTCAGCATCTGCTTGATGGGTCCCGGTGTCCCGGACGCCGGAAGTGCTTCGGGGTAGATCGCCTCCGCGCCCACCCACACTTGCAGATAGTACAGCCCAGGCGGCAGTGCCCCTCCCGCGTCGCCGGCCAGGTTGGTGCGGTAGATGCGGTTCCGGTTCAGCGGTGGGTCGGTCTCCAACGTCCATTGCCGGATGAGGTTTTTCTCATTGCCGGTGTAATTGTTCCAGTATTCCCACGAGTCACTCCCGTTAGCGCGCAAAAAGTCTTCCAGCGGCATGGTATAGAGGGCGAAATTGATCTGGCTCACGTTGCGGACGGTCGCGTAGGTGAGCGTGTCGGTGTAGGCATTGTAGGTGGCCACGCTGCCGGGGGTATGCAGGTAGACCTGGGGGTCCAGCGCGCGAGTACGCCAGCGGACGGTCGTGTCCTGGCCCAGGGTGTGGCCGTAGCGACCCCGCACGTTGCCGCTGATGGTCACCTCGTAGTCGCTATTAGGCTGGACAGGGAATGAGATTTCGAGTTGGGTGTTGCTATCCCACCAGTAGGTGTATACGTTTGTCGCCGAAACGGGCGGGCTAATGGCAAAGTTGTCAACTACGGACTCGGGGTCCATCGGGCCGGAGAAGGAGACAACCAACGCCCCCCACGGGTCGGCGCGCTGCTCGCCGTCGGCTGGCGAAGTGCTGACGATGAACGGGCGTTCGATGGTCGTGAAGCCCCACCTGTAGGGGACTGGGGTACCGGCTTGCCCGCCGGCTGCCCCCCGGGTGCCCGCCGCGACCTCGGCGATGTAGGTGGTGGCGAACTCGAGCGGCTGGGCCGGGGTAAAGCCCATCGTCTCCACGCCCACCCGCTCGGGCCCCTTGCCTGCTCCCCACGCCCACTGGTAGGGTTCGTAGTAGGAGGTCTTGCCTTCCGGCAGTAGCAATCCCTCGGCGTGCCATTCGAAAGACCCCGCGATGGCCTGGCCGGTGGTCGCGTTCTTCAGCGTGAAGATGGCTTCGGCGGAGGCGTGGTCCATCGGCTGGTTGAAGGCCACGTAGATGGTCGGCTCGGGGCTGACGTAGATGGTGTCGGGGCCGGGATGCGTGGCGGCGACGGCCGGCACGATGGTGGTGAATTCCCAGGAAAAGTCGTCGGCCAGCACGCCACCGGTGGTGTCGGCCAGCCCGGCCGCGACGCGCGCCTTGTACACAGTGGCCGGCTCGAAGCCCTGGCCGGGAGTGAACACGTAGATCGAAGTATTCAACCACTCCCCCTGGCCCTGGACCGGCGGCACGAAGGTGAGCGGTTGCGGCAGGTTGCCCTGGTCCTCAATGGCCGTCAGCGGTACCACCGGGCGATTGAAGAGGACGGTGACGGTGGCGTCCAGGGCGACCTCGGTCGTGCCCTGGGCCGGCTGGACGGCCGCCACTTCCAGGAAGCCGACGGTGGTAAAGTGGAACTGGAGCGGGGCTTTCAACACCAGGCCCTCGGCGCTGCGGGCATTCTCTTTGACAGTGACGGTGTAGCGTGCCGCACGCTTGAAGCCGGTTCCGGCCGGCTTGAACTGCAGCACGCGGGCCGTGGGCCACTCGAAGGTGCCCGAGACCTGTGGCTCGATGGCAAAGGCCATCTCGACCGACGCCGGGTCCATTGGCTGGTCGAAGACCAGTTGGATCGGCGCGTCGAGCGGCTGCTCCTCGCCCCGCTCCGGCATGGTCTGGACCACCTGCGGTGGCACCGGCGGCGGCGGGGTCGGCGTCGGGGTGCGGAATATGGGGGGAAACTGGCAGGCCGGCAGGCTGGTGAAAATGGCTGCGATCGCGACCAAAGTTGCGAAGCGTTTCCTGAGTTTCATTTAGGCACCTCCTTGGGCAGAGATCAGAGATTAGAGATTGGAGATTGTTTGGAGCCAGTGCAGGTCGGCTTCACTGAACAGGGGGATAGGCGGGGTACTGGCTATGTATTCCGCGGCGGTCTTGCGGACTACAGCAGGTTGCTTGGTGTTACCGCAACCGGCAACTGGTGTCCTAGTTTGAGGCCGACCAGAATCCAGTCTTCCAGCGTCGAACATAATTCATCCTTGCACTCATGCAGTGTGGCTCCAAACGCGACCACTCCCTTGCAGAGCGTAACACGACCAGCGAACGTACCATCCTCCAGTTTGTCGTAGGTGGCATAGGCCATCGCCTGTTCTACGTATTCTGTCAGAATGAAACGCACTGCCATAAGACCACTCCTCAGCACTGCTTCCAACCGCACTATTCAGGACGGGTCTTTTCAGTCTATGGGAGATTATAACATACATGCGTGGGCCGGGCAATGTGTGGCAAAAACGCAGAGCCCCGAACTTGTTGGGGGTGTGCCCCAAACAAGTTTGGGACTCCGATCGTGCAATGACGCGAGGTTGCCTTCTAGCGGTGAGCCTGGGGTACGTAGGCGGGCAGCCGCTGCCCGGCAAAGACCGGCTTGAAGCGAGCGAAGCGCTGTAGCCCATTGACCAACGGTACGCTCGGCCAATCCTCACCCATGAGCGGACGGGCGTAGCGCACAAAGTCGTCGGTGACGTCGGTGCGCGAGGAGGCGATCCAGCCCTTGGGGAACGTGCGCTCGGAATTGGCCACCACCTCCAGGGGTACCTTGTCGTAGCGCACCCGGTAGAGGGGGCCGGGCTCGCGCAGGATGGTCGCCATGTAGCCGGACCCTTCCTCGACGGCGATCAAGGCCGCCTTGCGCCCCACCTGGTAGGCCTCCTCCAGGTCCACTGTGGAGGAGGCGATGACGTTGTGGCGTTGGTCGGTGCCGGGCACGTTGCCCCGCGCTGACCCCCGGGCCGCCAGCCCGACCTGGTTGAGATAGTTGACCACCACCTGTTCCACGGTCGTCTCGCTGGAGGAGAACATCGTGTGGCCGAAGACGTCCTTCCGCTCGCCGATTTCTCCGACGTCGAACCCCTCGCCGACGACGACCAGCGCCCGCCCCCGCTCCCGCAGCAGGTCATTGACCCGGTCGGCCAGTTCCTCCAAGGTGAGCCCTGACTCGCGCAAGAAGATGAGGAGCGGCATCTCCCGCTGTGGATCGGCCAGGCGGGCGGCAGCGGGGATGAAGCCGATCTTGCGGCCCATGGCCTGGAGCACCAGCACCGGGTCCGAGGGGGAGGAACCGGCGTTCTCCTGGTCTGCAGTCTGCACGGCAAGCGCCCAGTAGCGGGCCACGCTGCCGTAACCGGGGGTGTGGTCAATCAGTTTGAACTCGTCGTCCCCTACGTCGTTGTCCACTGTCTTGGGCACACCGGTGGCCACCAGGTCCAACCCCCGTTCGTGGGCCAACTGTGCCACCTTGTAGGCGGTGTCCATCGAGTCGTTGCCGCCGATGTAGAAAAAGTAGCCCACGCTGTGGGCCTTGAAGACGGCGACGATGCGCTCGAAATCCTCTTGCTGGCTCCCCTTGAGTTTGTAGCGGCAGGTGCCGATGGCCCCGGCGGCCGGGGTCGTACGCAGCAGCGCGATTTCCTCTGCATCCTGGGCGGAGAGGTCCAGCAGTTCCTCGCGGAGTACGCCTTCGAGGCCGTGGTAGCCGGCGTAGACCGTACCAAAGTGCTCTGGCAGCCTTGTGCAAGTCTCCACGACCCCCCGCAACGAGTTGTTGATGACCGGTGAAGGGCCGCCCGACTGGGCGACGACGACGTTTCTTGGTTGGGCCATCGCTATGCCCCCTCCGGGGTCCACTCGGTGTGGAACACCCCTTCTTTGTCCACGCGCCGGTAGGTGTGCGCGCCAAAGTAATCCCGTTGTGCCTGGGTCAGATTGGCGGGCAGGCGGGCGGTGCGGTAGGCGTCGTAGTAGGCCAGGGAGGCGCTGAAAGCCAGGCACGGGATCCCCACCCCCACGGCGGCCTGGACCACGCGGCGCAGTGCACCCTGGCGGCTCTCTACTGCCTCTTTGAAGTATGGGTCCAGGAGCAGGTTGGGGAGTTCCGGGTTCCGCTCGAACGCCCGGCTGACGTCGTTGAGGAACACGGCGCGGATGATGCACCCGCCGCGCCAGATGCGAGCGATGGCAGCCAGGTTGAGGCCGTAGACGTACTCGTGGCTGGCCGCCCGCAGGAGGGCCATGCCCTGGGCGTAAGAGCAGACCTTGGCCGCAAAGAGCGCCTGCCGCACGTCCTGGACCAGCGCCTGCCGGTCCCCGTGGTACACAGCAGCCGGACCGGCCAGGACGTGCGAGGCCGCCACCCGCTCCTCCTTGTAGGCGGAGATGATGCGGCTCTCCACGGCGGCGTTGATGGTGGGGGTGGGGGCACCCAGGTCCAGCGCATTCTGCGAGGTCCACTTGCCGGTGCCCTTCTGCTGCGCCTCGTCCAGGATGAGGTCCACCAGCGGCTTGCCGGTCTCGTCGTCCATCCTGGCGAAGATGTCGGCCGTGATCTCGATCAGGTACGACGAGAGTTCGCCCCGATTCCACCCGGCAAAGGCCCGGTGCAGCTCCGCCGCCGATAGCCGCCCCGCCCGGCTGAGGACGTCGTAGGCCTCGGCGATGAGTTGCATGTCGCCGTACTCGATGCCATTGTGCACCGTCTTCACATAGTGCCCGGCGCCGCGAGGCCCGATGTAAGTCACACACGGGTCGCCGTTCACCTTGGCCGCGATGGCCTCGAGCATGGGGCGCACCCGCTCATAGGCTTCGGGCTGGCCGCCCGGCATAATGCTGGGGCCGTGCAGCGCGCCATATTCCCCGCCCGAGACGCCGGTGCCGATGTACAAGAGCCCCTTCTTCTGCATTGCCTCAGCCCGCCGCTCCGTATCCTTGAAGAAAGAGTTGCCGCCGTCCACGATCAGGTCGCCCGGCTCCAGGTAGGGGACCACCTGCTCGATCATCTCATCTACCGGCGCGCCAGCCTTGACCATCAACATAAGCGCGCGCGGGCGCTTTAACAGGCCGACGAATTCCTCGATCGTGGTGCCCGCGTGGATGTTTTTCCCAGTCGCCTGCTCCTTCATAAACTTCAGCGCCCGCTCGGTGGTCCGGTTGTACACGGCCACCGAGAAGCCGTGGCTCTCCATATTGAGCACCAGGTTCTGCCCCATCACCGCCAGTCCGATGAGGCCGATGTCGCATTGTGTTGTGGATTCACGCATGCTAGAACCTCCTGTGGAAATCTATAAATCAGCAAATCAGCAAATCAGCAAATCGGTGGGCGACCCTGCTCAGCGATGCTGGGTAGAGTAATGGATCTCGGTGACAATCAGGGCGATGACCTCGCTAATGAGTGAGAGACGGTGGGTCAGGACCTCCGGCCTCAGGAGGTCTTTGGCGCGATAGTACCAACCTTTGCTCTCGCGTGCTGATCCTAGAGAGAATCCCAGGAAGCGAACCCGATCTTTGCCGTATCCACGACCGTACCCCTCTTCGATGTTGGCAGCGATGGAGCCTGCACTGCGGATCAGCTGTTCCGAAACCGCCCGTCCTAGCGGATGCTTCAGCAGTTGCTCGCAATCTTGCCAGCACAGGTCGTAGAAGAATAATGCCTTACGATAGCCGTAGAACTTCCATACTCCTTCAGATTTCACTTTCTCTGACACGTGGGCTTCCCACTCGCTGTACGTTGCCACCCCTCCTCTTCTCCTTCCAAGACTTTGCTAGTCGCCGGTTTGCCGATTGGTTGATTTTGCTGATTTGCCGATTTGCTGATTTGCTGATTTGACCCGATACAGCATTTCTCCCGCTCGCCTGACGAGCAATATTCCCTCATCCTCACGGCCGGCCCACGCTTCGGGATCCACCGTCGCCGGGTCCAGGTAGCCCAGGCCGATCCGCTCGCAGCGTTCGCGCGGGATGCCGGTGGCCAGCGTGACCTGAATGCGCGGGCGCTCGACGCCATGCTCATAGATGCCGGCGCCGCGCAGGTGGGTCGAGTGGGCCAGTACCCCCCACGGGTACCCCTTGAAGCGCTCCCACTGCTTGAGAAAGTAATCGCGCACGTGGTAGCCGACCTCGTCCAAGAGTCTCCCGTGGGTGTACGAGACTTCGGTGATGTGGGGAGCGTAGATGATGACCTCCCCGCCGTCGGCGATAGCCGGTTCCATCTTGTACATGCCCTTGGCGGCGGTCCACAGGTCGTCGTACATGTGGGGCATCACCGAGAGCACGCGCCGAAAGGGGCGTTCCACGTACACGACGTCGAGTTGGGCGGACAGTGCCGCCGCCGCGTGCCAGGCTTCCTCCATCGCGCCGACGTACAGGCCGTGCAGCGCTTGCCCGTGCATCACGAAGGCACAGCACAGCCGTGGCGTGGGGATGAACGAGGCCGCCCGGTCAATCACGCGGCGCACCGGCGTGTCCACCGTGCCGATGATAGCCCGGCTGGTCAACAGCGCGCCCAGCCAGTGCGTCACGTTGATGATCTCGGGGCCAGCGATGCCTGGAAAAAAGTACTTGTTCCCCCCAGAGAACCCCACCACCTCGTGGGGAAAGACCGGCCCGCACACCAGGAGTTGGTCGTAGTCCAGGACCATCTTGTTGACTCTGACTGGCACATCCAACGACAACATCCCCTCGCTCAGATCGCGCATTTCCGCTTCCGTGATGGTTCCCAGCATGGTGAACGTGGCAGCCTCGTCCCAGCAATGGTTGAAGATGCGCGCCGAACCTGCCCGCCCGTTGTGCACCGGCGCGCCGACCAGCCGGCTCAACGCTGCCTCGTCCATCGGCGGGTGGGTCCCCAGCGCCACCAGGTAGTCCAACACCGCCGCCTGCCCCTCCAGCACCTCGCCAAACAGCCGGAAGACAAGGGGTGTCGGCGCGGTACGAGTGCCGTCGGGGATGATGGCCAGCACGCGCTTCCCCTTCAGGTCGAGCCGCGCCAGCCCTTCCGCCACCATGTCGCAAACCCTGGCTTCTGGTATGGGCCTGTCCTTGTAGCCTTCGCCGATAAGCATAAGTTCACTACTCCCTGATCCCTGATCACCAATCGCTGACTTGCCGATTTGCTGATTTGTCATTTGCTGATTTGCTGACTTTTCACTTCTTCCACGGTGGCACTTCCGGCAGCAGTGCCTCGAAGTCTGCCACGAGCGCTGCCTCGTACTCGCCCGCGTACGTGCCGGCCAGGAATCTGTGCACTGCTTCCTCGTAGAACCGGCGCCAGGATTCATCCTCGCGGCCTGGGTTGATCGGAAAGAAAAGAGCACCGTTCTGCCGGGCGGCTTTCATGTCCCCCGGTGCATCGCCGATCATCAGGATGTGGTCGGGAGCGTACTTGCCCCTGGCGGCCAACTCCAGGTGTTGGGCCTTGGAGCCCATTTCCTGTCCGGCGATGGCGCGCGCATAGCGGGCGATGTCGTGCTCCTCCCACTCTCGGACCAGTGCCTCCACCGGCGTGGCGGAGACGACCATCATGTCGGCCTTGTCGGCCAGGTACTCCAGGCTCTCGCGCAGATAGGGGAAGGGGGGCACCCCGTGCACCATGTCGGCCACGCTGGCGTTGACGCCGGTCGTCCAGGCCAACGCCGTATCCAATTCCGGATCGGGGTGGGCGGTCATGTAGGCCCGCAGGCCGTCATTGCTCTTGGGGCAGGCCTCGTCGGTGATGAACTCCCGGATGCGGGGGGCCTGGGGGACAGCCGCGTGTCGCGCCTGCACCTCCGGCCGCTCGCGCAGGAGATCGAAGACCATCACCAAGGCCGGCCAGCGGTTGATGCCGCGCCACTTGGAGTACAGGTTGACGAACTCCCCCGCCTCCCGGGCGTACTTGGAGACCGCCTGCAGCCCCCAATGCTTGATGATGTTGGGGATAAAGCACTCCTTGTGCTTGATCTCCATCGTGTCGAACGCGCAGCCATCGGAGTCTATGCCGACGAAGAAATCGTACCGGCGTTCCAACTCTGTCAAGTGGTCGGCTGCTTTGTGTACGTCAGACATCCATGACCTCCAAAGAAGTATTCGTTCGTACCCAGCCATTCTAGGACGCCCCCGGGGACGGGGGCGGCGAGCTTTATTGGCTGCTCCACATCTCCCGCAGCCGGTGCGCGGCCAGTTTGGGCCGCCGATCCCGCGTGAATACCCCCTTCAGGTTCATGCCTCCCATCCGGTGCACCGCCTGCCCCGTCTTAAAGTCGCACAAGTTCCAGACGTGCTGCCCGACGACGTAGGGTTTGCTGTTCGCTACCTCGATGTAGCGGGCCAGCATGTCGGCCTGGTATTCCTCGCTGAACATCTCCGGGGGCTGGGCGTGACAGCCACAGACCGCATCGGCGCCAAACTCGGTCAGCAGCAGGGGCTTGGGGAATTTCTCGTGCAGGGCGTCCAGTTCGACCGACAGAAGCCGGCACCCATCCTCCAGTTGTCCGACCTGGGTGTACCAGCCAAAGTAACGGTTGAGGCACACCAGGTCGAGGAACTCGAACGCCTCTTCCCCCAATCCCATACAACTCACAACCGTCACCGGCCGGGAACCGTCGAGCGACCTGGCCAGATCGTACAGGTCGCGGAAAAACGGCCTGGCTGCCGGGCGCAGGGAGTGCGGCTCGTTGGCCAGGCTCCACACGATGACGCTGGGATGGTTCTTGTCGCGGGCGATCAACTCTCGCGTGTACTGGCGACACAGGGCCAGCCGCCGCTCCAACCCCTCTTCGTGGAAGAACAGCCCCACCGCTGGCGTTTCGTCAATCACCATAAAGCCCAACCGGTCGGCCAGGTACATCATCTGCTCAGAGTAGGGGTAGTGGGTGGTACGGAACGAATTGGCCCCCACCCACTTCATCAGTGCATAGTCCTTGACGATCACCGCCGGCACGAGTCCCCGCCCCACCACCGGAAAATCCTCGTGGCGGCCGAAACCCTTGAGCAAAATGGGCTGGCCGTTGAGGAGCAGGGCATCGCCATCCACGGCGACGGTGCGGATGCCGACCGGCAGTGTATAGCGATCGCAGGCTGTCCCGCCCTGCACCAGTTCAACCGTCAGGTTGTATAGACCGGGCGAGCCGGGCGTCCACGGCGCTGCATCAGGCACCGTCAGCGTTACCTCTCTCGTGGACAGCGCTTCTACCGAAACTTGTGTGCCGTGCCCCCGCAGGGTAAAGCGCGCGGTGGGGATGATGCCGCCCGCTTGCTCCAGCCGCACGTGCACGACGCCATCGTGCCCCATGATCTGCGTTACCACCGTCAGGTCAGAGATGGCGTTGTGCGGGGCAGCGTAGAGCAACACCGGGCGCTGGATGCCACAGAAAGGGAAGAAGTCGAAGGAAGTGGGAGGATAGTTGCCGTTGCCGAACCCGTCCAGCGGGTCTGGCGGCACGTTGCCGGGTGGGACGCGGTCGGGGGCCAGTTCCCCTTCGACGCGCACCACCAGGCGGTTCCCCTCGGGCCGTACGTGCGGCGTGACGTCGAACTCGAAGGGCAGGTGCCCACCTTCGTGTTGTCCCAGCCGCACCCCGTTCAGCCACACGTCAGCCAGGTAGTTGACGGAGCCGAAGCGTAAGGTGACCCGCCGCTCGCACCACCCCCACGGCAGGTCGAAGCGGGTTTGGTACCAGGCAGGGCCCAAGTAGTCCCGCCCGTCCTCGAACTGGTCGTTCCAACTGGCAGGGACGGCGATGGGGCGTCCGCCGGCAAAGCCCTCGCTCCATCTGGCTTGCTCTCCTCGCCGGTCCGGGTCAAAACGAGAATCCCAGAATCCTGAAAGGTCAATCGTCTGGCGAAAGGGATTCGACTGCGGGTAAAGCATCGAGCACCTCCAATGGTTCGGACGCGCGTGCAGGCCGGTGAGCGCTGACCTTCGTGACAGCCTCGACAGGTATCATACGCCGCTATTGGCTGAGAAGCCGCCATCCACCGGCACGACCACGCCGGTGACGAAGGCTGCGGCGGGTGAAAGCAGCCACACCACGGTGCCGACTAGGTCCTCGGGAGCGCCGAAGCGGCCCATAGGCGTGTGCTCAATGATGGTACGGCCGCGCGGGGTCAGATTCCCCGTTGTCTCTTCGGTCAGCAAGAAGCGGTTCTGTTCGGTCAGGAAAAAGCCGGGGGCGATGGCGTTGACGCGGATGCGGGCTGAATACTCCTGCGCCATGTGTACTGCCAGCCACTGGGTGAAATTGCTCACCGCCGCCTTGGCCGCCGAATAGGCCGGGATGCGGGTCAGTGGGCGGAAGGCGTTCATCGAAGAGACGTTGAGGATACAGCCTGCGCCCTGTTCTGCCATCGGTTGGCCAAAGACCTGGCTGGGCAGGAGTGTGCCCAGGAAGTTCAGGTCGAACACCCAGCGGATGGCGTCGGGAGGCAGGTCGAAGAAAGAAAGGTCGGGGGAAGTCGTGGCCTGCTTCTTGTTGCCCCCTGCGCCATTGACCAGGATGTCCACCCGCCCCCATCGTTTCAGTACTGTGTCGCGGGCGTCCTCGACGCTGGCGCGGTCAAGGACGTCGCACGTGACGGCTACGGCCTCGCCTCCCTGGGCCACAATCTCATCCACCACCTTCTGGGCAGCCTGTTCGAACAGGTCGAGTACGGCGACTTGCACGCCCAACCGCCCCAACGCGCGGCCCATGGCCCCGCACAGCACCCCTCCGCCGCCCGTGACAACAGCCACCTGCCCCGCCAACCCAAAAAGACCGTCCAGATAACTTTCACCCATCCGATTTCTCTCCCTCGCTGACTTGCCGACCGGTGCACTCACCGGCTTGCTGACCGGTGTACGCCGATGGGTACATCGGACCACCGGCATCTACTCCGGTGTACTCACCGGCATCATCCTTCTCAATCGTCGCCCCTGGTGCCACCTCGAGATGATAGGTCGCCGATGCGCCGGCCTGGCGCAGCGCCTCCTCCAGCCGCGTGGCAGCGGGCCAGGGCCACAGAACGATGACCGTCCCACCGTGGCCGGCGCCGGCCAGTTTCGCCCCCAGGGCACCGGCCCCCAGCGCAGCGGCGATCAGCCGTTCGTTCGCCTCGCCGGACCCACCCAGGTCGCGCTGGATGGCGTGGTTTTCGTGCATCAACCGGCCCATCAGGGGCCAATCGCCCAGGATGAGTGCTTTCTTGCCCATGCGGGCGAGTTCGGTGATGCGCTTGTAGCCTTCCACGACGGACGGCTCCCCCTCCAGCCATCGCTCGCGGAGGGGTTTGTGGACTTCGCCGGAGGAGTGCTGCACGCCGGTGAAGCCCAACACGAAGGGCAACTGCTGGACGTAAGCAGCCAGTGGCTCGATGGTGGCGAACAGTTCCGCCTCCGCCTCGCGGTAGAATTGCTTGCCCCCAAAGTCCATGTAGTTCAGGCCACCGAACGTGCACATGTAAGCATCCTGGTACCCACACACGACCCTGAGATAGTTTAACTCGATGTGGCGCGCACGCTCTGCCAGCCGGTACAGGTTGGGGTATTCCCCCTGCCAGGCCAGGAGCGCCTGCAGCAGTGCCACCACCAGCGCCGTGGAGCCTGACATGCCGCTGCGTAAGGGAATTTCGCTCTCGTAGCGCACGTGGCAGGCCAGCGGCGGCAGGTGCATATAGTCCAGGATCGCCCGCGCCAGGTCGAAGTGATCGCCCTGGGGGCGCAGGTCATCCCGGCTGGCGATGCGGCATTCCTGCCCTCCCGTCTCCAGCACTAGGTCGGGGGCAGGGGTGATGGTCACCCGCGCACGTATCCCCACGGAACACGAGAGGACCGCGCCACCGTACATATCGGTAGGGTTGCCGATGACGCCAGCCCGGCCCGGTGCCGAACAGATGACCACTTTGCGCGGTTTAGAGCTCATAGGCTTTGGCCTTGATATATTTCCGGACCATGTACCCGTACCTCTCGTCGGCCAGGGCAAAGTCAATGAAGGTCCGGAAGTAACTTTCAAAGTTGCCTATGTCGTAGCGGCGCTGGTCGGGCGCGAGGATCCAGGCGTACACCGGCTCTCCGCGGCGGATGAGCCAGCGGATCGCGTCGGTGAGTTGGATCTCTCCGCGCTGGTCCGGCAGCGTGCGCTTGAGGGCATCGAAGATGGCCGGGCTGAAGACGTAGCGCGCTGCCACCGCCAGGGTGGTCGGTGCAGTGCCCGACGGCGGCTTCTCGACGATGTCGGTCAGGGCCACCGGCTCGCCGGGAGGGGGCTCAGCCCCCTCGATGTTGACGATGCCGTAGCGAAAAGTCTCTTCTGGAGGCACCTTTTCCACGCCGACGATGGCCGCCGCCTTCAGGTGGCGGTGGGCTTCCATCATCGCGCGCAGCGGAGCAGCGGGGTCGGGGGCGGCGATCAGCGAATCTCCCAGCGCGACCACGCAGTCGTCGTCGTCCACGAAATCGGCGCCCAGCGAAACCGCATTGCCCAGCCCCTCGGGGGCGCTCTGGCGGGTGTAGAAAAAGCGCGATTTGTCTTCCAGGTAGGACAGGTCGGTCAACAGCGCTTCGTTTCCGGCCTCTCTCAGCGCCGACACGAGTTCGGGGTCCGCGTCAAAGTGATCTTCGATGGCCCGCTTGCGGCGGCCCGTGATCATCAGGATCTGGCGCAGCCCCGCACTCTGCAGTTCTTCCACCACGTACTGGATCACCGGCTTGCGTCCCACCGGCAGCATCTCCTTCGGCTGCGACTTGGTGGCCGGCAAGAGCCGCGTGCCCAGCCCAGCGGCAGGCACGATCGCTTTGGTTATCGGTTGAGCCATAGATCATCTCCTTTTCTCGCGTTGGAAGCCGTAACTTGATGCCCGACCTTCCCGAAAGGTCCGACCTTTCGGGAAGGTTCCTTATCCTGTGAAAGGTGACAAGTGCCGTATAAAGTGCGACTCTAGCAGCGTGTAATAAACTCCCTCGTGCTCGTGCAGGGTTGCCAGCAGCCGGCCGCCGAACCGGTCCAGCACCGAGCCGAACGTCACGTGCAATACCTGCCGCGCGTCGAACTGCTCGAACAGGCCAGGCAGGTCGCTGTCCTTGAGAACACCTGGAGCGGGGACCCTGTCCAGTTGTGCGGAGACGTGGTAGGTGGCCCGGTCTATCTCGTAACGCTCGCGGGCAAAGGCCAGGATCTCGCGGAACAGGGTTGGCTCTGCCTGGGCGATGGCTCGCAGGGCCTCCAGGTAACTCGTGCCCGCCGTCTTCAGGTGCGCCAACCCTCCTGCTGCCTGGGCCACGATCGGGTAGATGCTGAACTTGTCGGAGCCAGAGTGGAGGCTCAGTTTGTACGGCCCCAACGTCTGCGCCACTGCCACGTGCCGGGCAAACTCGGCCGCGAAAGTGTCCAGGTCGCCGATATAGTCCACCCCCTTCTCGAAGCGGCCGACGAAGCGCGGAGCCAGGCTCACCCAGCGCACCCCTAGCCGCGAGAGTTCGCTGGCGACGAAGAGATGCTCTGCTGGCGAGGTAGGGGTCTGGGTCTCGTCCACCGAGACTTCCAACTCGACGCCCGACCTTCCCGAAAGGTCCGACCTTTCGGGAAGGTGTTCGACCAGGTGCCGATACATGTACACCGTGTGGGCGATGGCGCGCCCGTACTTGGCCGCTGCCCGCCACAAGAGTTCCCGGTCGAACGTGAGGGCGGTGCCTCCCAGGTCGAAGGAACGGCCCAGGTACCGTCGCTCCACGTCCTGCGCGGTCGTTTCCAGTGCGTCCCACGGGAGAGCCTGGACCTTTGCCTCCACCTCGGCTGGCGGAGCAGTGTGCGCATCGTTGTCCACGTGGTCGCCGGGGTCTATGGTGTACAGCGTGTATCCGGCCGCCAGGAAACTGTCCACGTCGGCGGGGGTCTTGAGGTGGTCGGCGTCTGCGCCCCACGCTTCACGCCAGCCGGCCTGGAAGAGGCCCCACATGGCGTCGTCGAGTACCTGCTGGGGCGTGCGCCCGGTGCGGGCGTTCTCTCGCACCGACTGCTGGGCAAAAATGGGCGCAACGCCCGCCTGTCCCGCTGGATTGTTGTCCAGCGGAAGCGATGAGAACTCGCGCGCCGCCCGCACGTGCCCTGGGGTCGCCAGCCCCAGCCGGTCACCGAACCCCGCCGAAGTCTGCAGGCCCAGCGGCGCCGGGCGTAGCCACGGTAGACGGGCGCGTAAGGCAGCCGCATGGGCCGCCGTGAGCGGGCACAGGAGCGCCCCGCTCCCCTCGTGGCGCACTCCCTCAAAGCCGGTCGTGTCGCCCAGCACGCCCAATCGTTTCTCCGCTCCTTTATCACGCCGGGCCAGAAGATACGTGGTTCCCCGCTCCTCCACTACCGAATCTGAATAAACCTCGAGTCCACTCCATTGCTCCATAACTCTCACATCATCCTTTCGCCGATTCGTTGACTCGCCGATCCCTGCTCCCTGATCACCGCTCACTACAACCTGTATGCCCTCTTGGCCAGCCCGTACGCCAGGTCCACGATCATCTCCCGGGCATCGTCCTCGTCCACGACAGACCGCACGACCAGACCTGCCAGCCAGTTGGCGCTGGCCCGGCGCCACACGTCGTGGCGAGCGGGGATCGAGGGGAAGGCACGCGTGTCGTCGTTAAAGCCCACTGTGTTCTGGAGGCCCGCCGTCTCCATCACGCTGTCGAGGTAGCGCTGGATCCCGTTCAGGCTGTCGTGGAACCACCATGGAGGCCCGAGCCGCAGCGCCGGATAATGCCCGGCCAGGGGAGCCAGTTCGCGCGCGTAGGCCGACTCGTCGAGCGTGAAGAGGACGAACGCCAGCCGGGGGTCGTCGCCGTACTTGATCAGCAACGGGCGCAGGTTGTGGGTGAACTCGCTGTGCTCCGGGATGTCGCACCCCTTGTCGGGACCAAAGCGGTCGAATATGAACGGGTTATGGTTACGCACCGAGCCCACGTGGAACTGCATCACCAGCCCATCCTCGAGGCTTTGTCGCGTGCTCTCTATGATCATGTGGGCGGTGAAGCGGTAGGCGTCCTCGGGCGTGGCCTGGCCACAGAGCGCCCGCTGGAAGATGGCGTCCGCTTCGGACGGGGACAACTCGGCCGTGTACGCCGACTGCGCTCCGTGATCGGTGGCCGTGGCTCCCAGCGACTTGAAGAATGCACGCCGGTTCTCCAGGGCCTGGACGAAGGCCGGGTAGGAGTGGACGGCGATGCCGCTGGCGTCGCTCAGGGCGTCCAGGTTCTTCCGCCAGCCGGGCGTCAGCAGGTTGACTACGCCGTCGGGCCGGAAGGTGGGCCGGACAACCCCCTGCCATCCAGAGGCCCGCATGGCCTGGTGGCAGCTCAGTGAGTCGGTAGCCGCGTCGGTGGTGCAGAGCACTTCAATGTTAAACCGCTCGAACAGCGCCCGCGGGCGGAATTCGGGTGTCGCCAGTTTGGCCGCCATCTGGTCATAGATGGCCTGGGCCGTCTCCCCGGTCAGTTTCTCTTCGATGTCGAACACCCCACATAGTTCGTTGGACAGCCAGGTGCCGGACGGCGTCCCGCGAAAGAGGTGGAAGTTCTCGGCGAAAACCTGCCAGATTTTGCGATGGTCCTGCTCCACTGGGCCGCCATCAGCGCGGGGAATACCCAACGCTTCCAGTGGGATGCCCTGCGAGTAGAGCATGCGGAAGACGTAATGGTCGGGGATGATGAGCAAGTCGGTGGGCGTGCCAAACGACGCATTCTGATCGGCCAGCAGACGAGGGTCCACGTGCCCGTGTGGGCAGACGAGGGGTAGCCCCGCGACCGATGTGTATAGCTCCTGCGCGATGCGCCGCTGTGCCGGATCGGGATCAAAGTAGCGGTCTGCGGGCAAGTGCCACGGATGGTGTGTCATATTCTGCTCCCTGTTGTTACCGGAAGCGGCTGTCTGCTGCGGATTGCCACAGGTCTGGGTTGGGACCCAGCATCCGTTTGACTGGTTCGGTGGCGGCGGTCAACTCGGCGATGACTTCGAGAGGCAGCTGCAAATCTGCCGCGTGAGCCGCCTGCGTGATCTGGTCCGGCTGGCGCGCTCCGGCGATCACTGCGGTCACGCCGGACTGGTGGAGCAGCCAGGCCAATGCCAGGGTCGCCATCGGCGCGTGAATCCCGGCGCTGAGGCGGTGAATCTCTTCAAGCGCCGCGAAAGTTTCAGCCTCGCAGCCGGCCTCGCCGTGACGGGTCTGGGGCCGCTCTTTGGAAAAGTGCCGGGTGCGGGCCCGCCCTTCCGGCACCTCGTCAGGCAAGGAGAATTTGCCGGTCAGGAGCCCCTGGGCCAGCGGGCTGTAACAAAGAATTCCGATCCCTGCGTCTATGCATTTCTGCTGGATGGCATATTCGATGGCGCGGCTGAGCAGACTGTAGGGCAACTGGTTCGTCTCGCACCGCCCTACGGCCAGCAGGTCAGACAGGTCTTGCAGGCCGAAATTGGAGACACCAATCGCGCGCACCTTGCCCTGTTGGCGCAGCGTATCCAGCGCTTCCATCGTCTCGGCCAGGGGCACGGTGCGGCTCGGCCAATGGATCTGATACAGGTCCACGTAGTCGGTCCCGAGCCGCTGCAAGGAGCGTTCGCAGTGTCGCCGTACCTCATCCTGTGAGAGATATGAGGGGCTTACTTTGGTCGCGATCACGGCTTCGTGTCGCCGGCCTGCCAGGGCCCGGCCGAGGAGCGACTCGGAGTAGCCGTCTCCGTAGGCCTCGGCCGTGTCGAAGAAATTCACGCCGGCGTCCAATGCCGCCTGGATTGTGGCGAGCGACTCGGCCTCGTCTTGCGGCCCCCAGGTCGAGTCGCCGACGATGGCCCAACAGCCCATGGCCACGGTAGATACGGTGATGCCGGTTTGGCCCAGTGTTCGGTATCGCATACGCTCCTCTATGGTGCACTGGCGCGAACGACGAGGTCCGGCCGCAACACGATCTTGCGGTGCCCTTGCGGGCAGCCACCGATCTGCTCCAGCAGCAGCCGCATAGCCTGGGCGCCCAGCTCGTAGCGGGGCACACGGCAGGTGGTCAACGGCGGGGTGACCAGTGCGGCCAGCACGATGTCGTCGAAGCCGGCGACGGCCACGTCGTCCGGCACCCGGCGGCCCAGGTCGGCGCAGGCTTGCAGGGCACCGACGGCGACCAGGTCGTTGTAACACTCCAGGGCCGTCAGTTCAGGATGAGCGGCCAGCAGCGCGGAAGCGACGGCCTGCCCGCTTTCCACCACCGGGGAGCAAGCGTGCACCCAGTCTGGCCGGTACGGTAGCCCTACAGCGGCCAGGGCCGCGCGGTAGCCCCTGGCCCGCTGGTGGCCACTGCGGGAGGCCGGCGGTCCGGCCAGCAGCCCCACCGCCTTGTGGCCGGCCTGCAACAGGTGCTGGGCGACTGCCCGTCCGCCGGTCTCATCGTCCACCAGCACCACCCCTGCGCCAGCGTTCTCCAGTTCGCGGTTGACCAGCACGACGGCGGGATGGCGGTCTACCACTGTGCGCAACTCACGGTCGTCGAGCCGTGAACTGCACAGCACGATGCCGTCTACGCGCTTTTCTTCCAGCGACTGCAGCACCGCCGACTCGCGCTGGGGATCTTCGTCCGTGTTGCACAGAAAGACGTTGTACCCTGCGGCGTAGGCCACGTGTTCCGCTCCGCGTGCCACGTCAGAGAAGAACGGATTGGCCACGTCGGGGATCACCAGCCCCAGGGTGTGCGTGCGGCGGGTGGCCAGCCCTCGCGCGATGTCGCTGGGGCGGTAGCCCATTTCCTCGGCCACCCGTAACACCCGGGCGCGGGTCTGCGGATTGATCTCCCCTTTGGCGTTGATGGCTCGCGAGACGGTCATCAAGGAGACGCCGGCCTCGCGGGCGACGTCGGACATGGTGACGCGGCGGGACAAGGTTCGCTCCTCGGTGGGTGAGTGTTGGGACCTCCGGACCACCTGCTGTCGTTAGCGC
>Ga0307377_10000078_pt1 | contig 138429 bp, 136 predicted proteins | sample TR3MG_FD_202535 | JGI IMG/M metagenome (GOLD analysis project Ga0307377, IMG submission 202535) | Soil microbial communities from Risofladan, Vaasa, Finland - TR-3 | ecosystem: Environmental > Terrestrial > Soil > Coastal area > Acid sulfate soil | place: Finland: Risofladan, Vaasa... | reverse complement strand
TCCCCTCCGCATGCGGGGGGGATGAAAGGGGGGGCATCCCCTCCGCATGCGGGGGGGATGAAAGGGGGGGCATCCATGCGCGCGCAGCCTCCAGGCACCGCACCAGGGCAGGGATGGGCGCCGTCGCCACCGTCGCCAGCAACGCCGTCACCCCGTGCGCCGCGTTCGCGGCGGTGATGGCCTCGAACGCCTCTGCCGTGGGCTCATTGAACGTGTGGCCGAGCGCCCCGTGGGTGTGAATGTCCACCAGTCCCGGCGCAACGTATCGCCCGCCGACGTCAATCCGCTCGACCTCAGCCCCCAGGGCGTCGGGATCGCCCACGCCGACGATCTTGTCCCCCTCGCCGACGAGAGCCTTCCCCACCAGGACCTCGCGCGGCAGGAGCAGGCGGCCGTTGGTGAGCGCCCAGCGGCCGCGCGGCTGGCCGATTCCCGTCAGGACTTTCACCCCAACTTTTCCCACAGGAAATCGTAGGCCCGGCGGCCGCTGATCTCGTGCCGGCCCTCGAAGATGTCCGTCTCTACCTGGTCGCGCGCGCCGAACACGTCGTACACCTCCCTGGCCCGCTCGACGCTTTTCTTCACGGCTGCGAGCGGGAAAATCACGTCGTAGGTGGCCGCCTCGACCAGCAGCGGGCGGGGGGCGAGCAGGCCCACCAGGTCATACATCTCGCCGAATTGCCCCAGGCCCGGCACAAAGTTGCAGGTGCAGTGGGCCATAGCCAGGATGCTATCGCGGAAGGTACTATAGTAGCCGCTGACGACGCAGGCCCGGATGCGCGGGTCCACGCAGGTGGAGAAGAAGGTGTGCATCCCGCCGCCAGAGATACCCATCGCGCCCAGCCGCCGCGCGTCCACGTCCGGGCGGCCCTCCAGGTAGTCCACCAGCCGCTTGCCGTCGAAGACGCGCAAGCCCAGGGCAGACCCGCCCAGGTGGAACGCCAACTTGGCGGTGTGGTCGCAGGTGCCGGGCGTGCGCTCGCCGAACAGCGTGCCCAGGTACGAGAAATCGGTCTGCCGTTCGCCGAAGCACGCAATCTCCGGCGCGGCCACGGCAAACCCGCGCCGGCACAGGGCCACGGCGAAATCCTTGTGGTAGCCGTCGGGGACGTAGCGCTCCTCGCCATCCTCCCACAAGCCCACGACGTCCTTGGCGCCGTAGCCATGGCCGTGAAAGGCCACTACGGCCGGGAACGGTGGTGTGCCTCGTTTCGGGAGCAACACGTACACGGGCATCGAGACGTGCTCGGAGGTATGCAGCAGGACCTTTTCGCGCACGTGGTCGCCCCGGTCCACTACCTCGAGGGTCTCCGGTGCCAGCGGCGTCCTGGGCAAGTCCTGGAAGCCCAGGACCTGGTCGAGCGCCGCCCGGGTCTCCCGCTGCCAGCGTTCGGCCTCCTCGCGGCTGTGCGCACGGAAGCGGTACGGCGCTCGCTCCGGCGCGTAGAGTTGCCACAGTCCGTGGGCGGGCTGCAACTCCTTCAGCTCACGGTAATCCAGGGTCTGTGTACTCATCTACTCACTCCTCACTCGACGTAACCTTGGCCTGCGATTGCTTGAGGGGTCGCGGGTCTATCGGCTCACCTGGCTCTGGCATGGGCGGGTAATCTGGCTCTGCCAGCCCGTGGACGAGTTCGTCAATCCTCACCGGGCGACCCCACTCCATCGAGCGGTTGGCCGCCACGCCGGTCAGGATGGACCAGGCCCCGCCGCGGTAGTCGGCGGCGCGCCTGTACCTGTCCATGGGAGAACGCTCGCCAAACAGGTCGCGCGCCATGACTGGGTCGCCGCCGCCGTGGCCGCCTTCACCCCGCCAGAGTTCCACCTCGTAGCCGGACCGGAAATGGGGAAAGACCTTGATGGAGGTGCCCTCCGGCACCAGTTCACCCGGCACGGTGCCGTCGCCGCTAAAGTAGACCGTCTCCTGGCACACGTGCTCCAGCCGCCCTTGGGAGCCGTTGAAGGCCACGACGTACCCCTCCCAGGGCATAAAGGCGTGCAGCGAATAACTCATCGCCACCCCATTACGATAGTTCACCACCGCGTGCAGGGTATCCTCGATGTCAATCTCGGCGCTAAAGACGCAAGAGTCGCGGAGGTAGCCATCGTACTGCTCGTTCTCGAGGAAGGTCTCGACCAGGTCGGGGTACCGGCGGATGTCCTGGAAGAACGGGCAGGCCGCCTCCTCGGGGCAGCCCAGGCAGCGCTCGCCGCGCCGGGTCAGCCCGTACCGCTCTGCCATCCCGGGGCCGTAAAAGTTGTGCGCGCCGGTGGCATAGACCGTCTCCGGCACGGTCGAAAGCCACCAGTTCATCATGTCAAAGTGGTGGGTGGCCTTGTGCACCTGGAGCCCGCCGGAATTGCGCTTCTGCCGGTGCCAGCGCCGGAAGTAATCGGCCCCGTGGTTGGTATCCAGCAGCCAGTGAAAGTCCACCGAGACGACGTTGCCAATCACGCCCGACATAAGCAGATCTTTGACCTGGGTACGCGGCGGCGAGTAGCGGTAGTTGAAGGTGACGGTGCACTGGCGGCCCGTCGTTTTCTGCGTGTCCACGATGCGCTGGCACTTGTGCTCGTCCATCGTCATCGGCTTTTCGGTGATGACGTCGCAGCCCAGTTCCATGGCCCGGCAGATGTATTGGTCGTGCGTGCAGTCCTTGCTGGCCACCAGCACTACGTCGGGCTGCGTCTCGGCGATCATGCGATCGAACTCTGTGTCCAGGTACGTGCGCACCTCGATCCCGCGTTGGCGCATCCACCCGGCGCGCAAGCGCAGCCGGCCCTCGTTGTTGTCGCAAAAGCCGACCACCTCCCAGGTGTCCGCGAATTCCTCGACCAGGGCCGGCATGTAGAACGACTCGAAACGCTGCCCCATCCCCACACACGCGATCCGCCTCTTTGCCATATATCTGCTCCTCTTACGAATTACGAATTACGAATTACGAATTTGGCTCAACCACTACCCAACTCGTGCACCAGGTCACGATACAGGCGCACCCGCTCCACCGGGGTCCCCGGCGTGACCGGGCTGCCGATGCTCATGATGAAGCGGCTGCCGTTGCGGCGACCGGCGGCGATCTGGCGTGCGACCTCGGCCCGCAACTCGGCCTCGCTCCCATCCTGAAGGATGCCGACCGCGTCGAGGTTGCCCAGCACGGCGCAGCGGCCACCCACCCTGTCCACCACGTCGGCGACGTCTATGGTAAAGCCCTTCTTGCTCTCCTCCAGCGAGAGGGCGTCGGCCCCGATGGACATCAGCAGGTCCCATTTCCCAGCCGGGTTGCCACAAAAGTAGTAGATGCTCTTAAGCCCCAGGTGGCGAATCTCGTCCACCAGTTGCCGGGCGAACGGCACGTTGAGCCTGGCGAACGCCTGCGGGCTGATCATATCGGTGAGACAGTCCTCGACAAAGATGCCATCGGCCCCCAGTTGGGCGGCCCGGTGTACGTCGTCTACGCTGCAGTCCAAAAACCGGCGACAGGCATGCTCGACCAGGTCGGGCCGGGTGGCGACGTTCAGCATCATTTCCTCGAATCCCCACAGGCCAGACCCGCAGCGTTCCAGCGGGGAACTGGCGTGACAGATCAGGTACAACTGGTCGCCGAACTCTTTGCGCACCTCGGCCGCCAGGTCATTGCTCCTTTCGCCTGCCCCGGTGGGCACAATGAGAGGGAGTACCGCGTCAATCTCGTCGGGTGTCCGCGCCGTGTGCAGGGGGTACGTCGAAATGTGCTCCCCTCCCACCCGCGGCGGCACCAGTTTGTCGGCGTGCCCCGTCCGCCCGTCCACCCGGTAGACCCCATCCGGGCGCACCTCGATCGAGAGCGCTTCCCGTTCCTCGGCGGAGTAAAAGCCGGGCAGGTACAGCCAATCCAATCCCACTCGGGAAACGAACTCCCGACGCCACTGCACCTGGTGCGAAAGGTCCGGCGATTGCTCGTACCACCAGGGGCAGGCACAGAGTTGCTGCCAGTGATCGCGGATAAAGATGTCTTCGTAGCAGACCACTGCCGGGATGTCGGGCGTGCCGTCCTTCGAGAGCGCGGCTTCGATTCTCTCTTTACCTGTCATGAAAGCATCTCCTTGTGGTTGCAACACGTGAGTGGTTCCGCGGAAACGTGAAACGGTTGAGCGATTGTACCACGCAACGAGCTGCTCGACCACCCTCGCCCACTGTTCACTCGCAATAGCGCAAAACTAACCCCGTGACGGAACAAGGGTTATCATAGGCACAAACTCCACACCGGAGGCGCCTATGAGAACCCCAAAGCATCTGTCACAACTTAACGTCTTTGTAGAGTTATCGCGGGTTGGGTTCAAGTTTCAATCTATGCTATCATGGAGGTATGAGTAAATCGACCAAACGCCGCAATCCCGATCACGTGCGTCGTACCAACCGACCGAGTCCCGACAACGAGGTTATTCAGGAGCGGCTGAAGAGTCTGCTGACTCCAGCAGTCTTCGGGCAGTTAGCCCATTATCGCGCCCTCGGCCTGCGCGCTCGGATTCTCAGCCTGCCGGTGATGGTAGCGGCGGTGCTGATGATGCTGTGGCGCAGGTCCCCTCGGTGTGCAAACTGGTGAAGGTGCTTGCGCGAGAGGAGCAGGCTGTCAAACAACGCCTGCGCCAATGGACAAAGCCTGACACCCATTCCCTGGTTCTCAGTGCAGCACTCGATCTCACCTTGTGCTCTGGCCGAAAAGCGCACCCGTTTCTGAACTATAGCAGGCAAACGGCTGTGCGCAGCAAGGAAAAACGGAACACCCCTGCGCGCCGGTCAGCACGCGGAGGTGTTTGATAGCGGGAAGGGGAGCGACGGGCGTCAATCACACGGGTGACATCATAGCGGCCTGGAGGCACATTCCAGGCCGCTTTTGTGTGCATATCACAGCCGATTACCGGGCGGATATGCTTGTGCCCAGCACAGCCATTTCCGCCATGCTATTCGCGGCTCATTCCTCAAGCAGCAACCTAAGCTTCGTTTCGACTTCCCAAGATAGCTTGTACGCGTCCCACCTTTCCATCTTCAAGCATCACTTTGATGCCATGCGGATGTGTGGGGCGCTTGGTCAGAATACGCGCAACTATCCCAGCCGACAACGCACCAGTGCGTTGATTTTGCTTCTCAACAATTTGCACCCGCAAACCAGGGCGGATTTCACTACGTTGAGGTGGAGGCATAAATGTGTTCTCTCTGCATCATGCCACCGGCCAAGGGCATCAAGCGCAAAATCCGCTGGGTAGAGATGCGACGCGCGCAGAGTTGGGGTTCAGTGGCTCATCCATCGGTTTCCCAATGGGCCTCAGCCTGACTCCCCTTGCCCACGTTTCCGCAAGCCCCCAAGTGCTACCCTTTGCTGCTGGCCGAAAATGGCCCCCGTAAAACAGGCGACACCTCTTGACTAACTCACCGCTCGCCAGAAGCGTACGCCCTTTTTCTCTTTTCGATCGCCTTTTTTCCTTAATGGTTTGCCGTGGTTTCTTCTTATTATTTCCTTTCTTCTTGTCTCTTCCTTTAGTCATTAGTACCTCCTATATCGGTTGCGTGGGTGTGCTGGCCGAAAAGCACATCCGTTTAGAGTCGTGTCCAGTCGCCGTGGCGCAACTCCTCAAGAGTTGCACAGCCTCGTGGCTCTACGAAAGCCACGAGGTTTTGTTTTGTCCGGCAACAATCAGTATAATCCCGATTGAAATGGCGCGCAAGCATCCGCTCTCGGTAACATTATCATTTGACTTGACAGGCATTTGGAGGGCGCCAATCGTGGAATGGACTGCCTAAACCGGCGCGACGACCTGCTCCAGGTCCACCAGGAACGCTCCCTGCCGGTCCGCCTGCGTCTTCAGGTCCTCAGTAAAGCCACTGCGCGAGAATAGGGCCAGGTGCGCCTGCCAGCCTGGAGGCGTCAACCGCGCCGCTTTGTCGGCCAGCCCGGCCGCCTGGGCAATCTCGGACAACGTGCGGTGGCCGGCGCCGATGGCCTCCAATACGGCGAAATAGTGGCGCGGCTCGCGCAGGGCCTCGTTCAGCAGGTAGAGTGGATCAATCTGGAACATGGAGGTGGGGGCCAGCACCCGGCTACACACGTTGGCCTCCACGCTGCGGCGATCGTCGAACCGTTCGAGGTAGGCCGGGATGCCACCGACGATCGCGTAGTGGTCAGGGCCGCTTGCAGGCTGTAGCGAGGCACGAACAGGCGGGCGTCTGAGAAGGACATCGGCTGGAGATGGATGGGACTCCTCCAGAGTAAGTCTTGTGAGTATTATACTCCAGGTACTTAAATCTACAACTTACTGGTCTTGACAGGCACGGAATGGTTTATACCGCCCTGGGCATCTCTTCGTAGAGCCTCAATTCAGGCATGGGGAAATGTTTGGCATTGTACGTGACCAGGACCAGGCCATGGGCCATGGCAGTGGCCCCGATGATCGCATCGGGCTTGTCCAGGGTGATGCCCTGGGCACGGAAGCGGCGCATGAGTTCGCCGGCCAGGTTGGCGATGGCAGCGTCCAGCGGATAGCACTCCAGTGCATCGAGAAATCGCATCGTACCTTGCCGCTCGTGGTCGCGCATCCCCTCGACGACTTCGGTGCGGGAGATGGTGGCAATGCCTACCTGGCCTTCCACTGCCAGCGTAGCGATTAGATTCGTGGTGGGCTGGTGGCGCCGGAGGTGGCGGATGAGCACGCAGGAGTCCAGGAGATAGTCAGGCACGGCTCTCCCCCTGCCAGAGGGGTTCACGTCGCCAGTTCGAACGCAGTTGGTGCAGCCAGCGATCAATGTCCTGGGGCGTGGCCAGTTCTGGATGGCTCTCGTCGTCCCAGGCCCCGGCCGTTTCCCTCAACACGGCCAGCAACTTGAGCCTGCGCACGTAGTCGGCAGTGGCTGCGACGATGACCTGGTTCCGCTTGCGCGGGGGACTCAGCCTGTCCAGGTCTTCCAGTAGTTCGACCGGAAAGGTGACGTTGATGCGCCGCGTTTCTTCGCTCACGCTATGCACCTCCGCTCCTGTGGTTTTGGTGTGTTGATTATACACCAGATTGGCGGAATATCAACATCACCGAAGCACATCAATTCTCGTTACCCCAACGAGAGGGGGTAAGCTGACGAAAGACAAGTACAGCTTGTCAGCTTGTGAGAGGGCTCTCCCTGCAGGTTTCTCGTGGGGCCATGTTAGCACACAAGTTCTATTCTGTCAAACTCGACTGAACGTGCCTGCTGGTGAAAATCGTCGAATCCTGGTATATTACGTCTGTTCCATCGGTCGAGGCAAGCTCCAAGAAGATGGGGTTGCGGAAGTAATGAACACATCCTCTCGGTCAGGATAGGAGGGAACCCATGGTTGACGACAGGCGCAGCAGCGCGCCTCTCCGCCGGGTGACCCGCGCGGTCACCTGTTGTACGCACAGCCGCTTCAACACGCCAGCGCTCACCGTCTCGCCTGGCGAAACGTTCGTCGCCGAGACCGAACTGTGCACCGGCGACTGGCTCAAGAGCATAGACGATCGCTGGGAGCCCGGCCTGGGCTTCGGCCCCAACCCGACCGTGGTGGTGGCCGTTGACGGCGCGCAGCCGGGCGACGCGCTGGCCGTGCACATTGACGCGATCCAACCCGACGAGTTGGGGTACACCGGCTTCGAACCCGGCACCAACCCATTCCCCGACTGGATCCGCCACCGGGAATGGGGCGTCGTCACCCGCACGGTACGCATCCGCGATGGCCTGATCGAGTGGTCCGACAAGCTGCAACTGCCCGTGCGGCCCATGATCGGCACGCTGGGCACCGCGCCGGCCGTGGAAGTGTTCAACAACTCCTGGCCCGGCCCGCACGGGGGCAACCTGGACGCGCAGGAGGTCTGCCCGGGCGCGACGGTCTACCTGCCGGTCCACGTGCCGGGGGCACTGCTGCACATCGGCGACGTCCACGCGATCCAGGGGGACGGCGAGATCAACTGCGGCGGCGGCATCGAGTGCCGGTCGGAGGTCACACTGACGGTCAGCCTGGCGCCCAGGCCCGCCCGCATGGGGTGGCCGCGCATCGTGGACGAGACGCACCTGACCGCCGTCGGTTGCGCACGCCCGGCCGAAGACGCCTTCCGCATCGCCACCGAACAACTCATCTACTGGCTGGCCGACGACTACCAAATGGACGAACGGGACGCCTTTCTCCTGCTGGGCCAGGTGCTCGAGGCGCGCTGCACGCAGTTCGTGGACCCGCTGTACACCTACGTGGCCAAGATCAACCGCCAATACCTGCGCTAGTATTGGAGGCCCGGCTTCAGCCGGGATCCCCCGCTGAAGCGGGGCGTCCGTTGCTCATTCAGGTCCCTGTGGGTGAAGTGTGCCGGGGTTCCCCGCTGAAGCGGGGCGTCCGTCACATCTTGTACCACCAGAGCAGAAAATATCCGTGTTGATCCGTGTTGATCCGTGTTGATCCGCGTTCGGTCAGAAGGAGCGACACATGGCCAAACGATTGTCGGTCGTAGACGTGGACCGCTGCGTCGGGTGCCAGGTGTGCATGTTCGCCTGCGCGCGGCGGCTGGGACACGGCGGGCTGGAGGGCGCGTGCATTCACGTCCACTCGGCGGGCGGCTTCCGCCGCGGGTTCGTCGTCGTGGTGTGTCGCGCGTGCGCCGACCCGCCGTGCGCGCGCGTCTGCCCCACCGACGCGCTGGTGCTGCGGGGTGGGGGCGGCGTGCGCCTCAGGCCGGAATTGTGCATCGGCTGCGGCAACTGCGCGCAGGCCTGCCCCTTTGGCGCGGTGCTGTGGGACCGGGAGCAAGAGAAGCCGCAGATCTGCGTGTACTGTGGCTACTGTGCGCCGTACTGCCGCTACGACGTGATCGAGTTGCAGGAGATTGAGGAGGTGGCCGGTGAACCCGCATGATACGCTCCGCCGCGTGCTGTACGTGGACCTGGCGCGCCGCCGTTCCTGGGTCGAAGAGCGCCCTGACCTGTTCGACGAGAGCCTGGGCGGCACCGGCGCCGGCATCCGGCTGCTGGAGGAAGAGTGCCTGCAGGGGGCCGACCCGCTGGGGCCGGAGAACCCCATCATTTTCGCCGTGGGGCCGCTGGTGGGCCTCTTTCCCATCGCGTCCAAGACGGTGGCGATGTTCAAGTCGCCCCACACCCACAACCTGGGCGAGAGCCACGCCGGGGGGCGCAGCGCCGTCGCCATCCGCATGGCGGGCTATGGCGCGCTCGTCATCCGTGGCGCAAGCGCCAGCCCGATCTACCTGGTGGTCGAGGGGGAGCGGGTACATTTTCGCGACGCCTCGGCGCTGTGGGGGCTGCGCAGCAGTTATACCGCCGGCTCTGTCCTCCGCCAGAGGGAGAAGGGCAGCGGCATGCGCACGATCATGCGCATCGGGCGGGCCGGGGAGCGCCAGGTGAGTTATGCCTGCGTCGTCACCGAGACCTACCGCCACTTTGGGCGGCTGGGGCTGGGGGCCGTGTTCGGCAGCAAGAAACTCAAGGCCATCGTCGTGAGCGGGGAGCGCTCGCTGCCGGTGGCGGACCGCAAGGCTTACCGCCAGGTCTACGACGCCATCTTCAAGGCGGCGACGGAGTCCGAGTTGATGCAGAAATACCACGAACTGGGCACGTCCATGAACGTCGTGCCGCTGGACGCCATCGGCGCGCTGCCGACGCGCAACCTGCAATCCGGGCGCTTCGAGGGGGCGGAGGGGATCTCGGGCGAGCGGCTGGCGGCCGACTACCTGGGGCGGCGCATCGCGTGCGCGCACTGCCCCATCGCCTGCATCCACCTGGCGGCGCTGCGCATCCCCTACCCGAGCGAACCGTATTTCTACAAGACGATGATGCTGGGCTACGACCACGAGCCGATCTATGCCACCGGCAGCATGCTGGGACTGGGTGACGTCGCGGGGATGCTGCAATTGATGGACGAGATCGAGGTACAGGGGCTGGACGTGATGAGTACGGGCGTGGCGCTGGCCTGGGCGACCGAGGCGCTGGCGCGCGGCCTGATCACGACGAAGGAAACCGACGGCCTGGTGCTGGCCTTTGGCGAAGCGCCACCCTACGTCGAGGCGACCCGGCGCATCGTGAGCCAGCCGACCGAGTTCTACCGCGCGCTGGCGCGGGGGGTCGAACACGCCGCGCCGGTCTACGGGGGGGCGGAGTTTGCGCTGGCCTTCGGCGGGCTGGAGATGCCCGGCTACCACACCGGCCCAGGCTGCCACCTGGGCTACCTGACCGGCGCGCGCCACAGCCACCTGGACAGCGCCGGGTACAGCCTGGATCAGAAGGCGGCGCGCGAGGGGCAGCCGCTCACGCCCGAAGGGGTGGCCGGCGCGCTCCTGGCCGAGGAACGTTGGCGGCAGGTGCTCACCAGCCTGGTCGTGTGTCTGTTCGCGCGTGGCGTGTACGACCAAGAGACTGTCCTGCAGGCGCTGGCGTGCGCGGGGTACGAGTGGACGCAGGGCGACCTGGAGCGGCTGGGGGTCGAGACACTGCGCCGCAAGGTTGCGTTCAAGCAGCGGGAAGGGTTCACGTTCGAGGGGCTGCGCATCCCCGGGCGCATCCTGGAGACGCCCGCACCGGCAGGCCCGTTCGACGAGGCTTTCCTGCGCCAGGCCATCGCGTACTATGAAACGAAGGTATACGTAGCCCCATGAAGAGCGTGCCTCCTACTATCCAGGGAGCAAGTTGGCAGCAGCGGAAGTTTGTTGTATCATGAGAGTGGCCCGGCTAAAGAGTAGCGTTCAGGCAGTCGTGAAGACAGGAGAAAAGTCATGACAGTTGCAAAGGTTCTGGCAACCGTGCGATACGTGACGGACTCTAAAGGAGAGACGACAGACGTACTGATCCCACTAACCGCATGGAAAGCACTATTGGCATCCTGGAAGCAGTTGATGGAGTCGCTGGAGGACCAAGAAGACAGCGCCATTCTGCAGGAGTGGTTGACAAAACGAGCGGCTGGAAAGGTGGAGGCGATCCCACTCGACACACTGGAACAGGAACTCATAGCAGATGGACTCTTACCGGGTTGAAGTAACCAGCCAGGCACGGGAAGAGATTCGCCGACTACCAGGCCATGTGCGCCAGCGGGTGATACGTACGCTTCAAACATTGAAGCATGAGCCGCGCCCGCAAAGTAGCCGACTATTGGACACAGCCAAAGCGGATATAGAGTTAGAGCCAGGTATGGAGCTGCACCGTATTCGGATCGCATCCTGGCGAATCGTCTACCTGATTGAGGAAGGGTGGAAGCTCATATCGGTGCTGGCAATTCGGAAGCGGCCACCGTATCAGTACAATGACCTGGATGAGCTGATACGAAACGCCTGATGATCCCCGCCAATTTTGCCTGTTGAAGAGAACACGTAAAGCCGGTGTTTTCAGGCTGGAGCAAAGGTCTCAAGTCCCAGTTAACCACAACGCTTGCAGGCTGGCTATAATACGAGCGTAATTTGGCGGTCAACTTGAGCCGCAGCCAGCGCACAGAAAATGCCACGGCCACGGCGGTCACCCCCGTCTCCGGGATACAGGCCTTGGGGAGAAACCGGGTTTCTGGGAAAAAAACCCGCGAATCTACACCTCCTGGACGTTCAACACGACCTTGAGCACGTCGGGGGCTTCCCGGTCCACTTTGTCGAACGCAGCGGTGACGTCTCCCAGCGGCAGCCGGTGGGTGATCAGCAGTTCAGGATGCAGCAGCCCGCGGGACATCAGCCGCAGGGCGCGCGGGAATTCACCCAACGTCACGCGCGAGGCGATGATCTGGGCCTCCTTGATCACCAGGGTCTTGAAATGCACGGCCGATAGTTGCTCTCCGAGCCCCGCCGTCACGATCCGCCCGCCGTTGCGGATCATCTTGACCGCCTGGGCCAGCGGCGCTTCCTGCCCCTCTACAGTGTGATAGTGGCCGACCGCTTCGATCACGCAATCCACGCCGACCCCCTGCGTGATTTCCAGCACGCGCTCCAGCGGGTCTTCCTGGGCGATGTTGAGTGCGTGATCTGCGCCCAATTTGCGCGCCGTCTCCAATCGGAAGGGCTGGAGGTCGGTGACGATCGTCAGGGCGGGGCTGGCGCTGTGGCACAGGACGTCGAGGACCGCGAGACCCAGTTTCCCTGCCCCCAGGATCGCCACGCTCTCCCCCGGCTGCACCTGCCCCCGCTGCAGGACGTGGTGCCCCAGCCCGTACATCTCGACCATCGGCACGTGGGTCATCGGAATCTCGTCGGGCAGGGGGTAGATGCGGTCGGCCGGCACGGCGACGTATTGCCCGAACCCGCCGTCGAGGTCTATGCCCAGCAGTTTGAGCGTGCGGCAGGCGTTGAGGTGCCCAGATAGACAAGCGGGGCAACGGTGGCAGGAAATGATCGGGTCCACGACCACGCGATCTCCCACCTTGAGCCTCTTAGCGCTCGCAGCCCCCGTCCCGGGGGCGTCGTTTACGTTCCTGGCGCTCGCAGCCCCCGTCCCGGGGGCGTCGTTTACGTTCCTAGCGCTCGCAGCCCCCGTCCCGGGGGCGTCGTTTACGTTTCTAGCGCTCGCAGCCCCCGTCCCGGGGGCGTCGTTTACGTTCCTGCCCACTTCCTGGACCACGCCCCCGAATTCGTGCCCCAGAATGGCCGGATACGTGACCCGCGCGTGAAACTCGCCCCGGTAGACGTGCAGGTCGGTGCCACAGATGCCTGCGGCGCTGGACGCCACCAACACCTCGTGCGGGCCGATGCGCGGATCGGGCGTGTCGCCCAGGCGGATCTCCCGGTCGTCGTAGATGATGCCTGCTTTCATGCGGACTTCTCGCTTCCCTGGCGAGCCTCTTTGATCCAGGCCAGGACCTGGGCGACCTTGCTGGAGATGCCGTCAAAGTCGTGGGCCGCCACCAACTCCTTGGTGATCAACCTGGACCCCATCCCCACACAAGCTGCCCCGGCCTTGAACCAGGCCCGGATGCTCTCCTGGGTGGCGTCCACCCCGCCGGTGGGCATAATGAGCGTCCACGGGCAAGGGCCCAGCACCGCCTTGACGAACTCTGGCCCACCGACCGCGTCGCCGGGGAAGACCTTGACGATCTCGACGCCCAATTCCTCGGCCTGCGAGATCTCGGAGGCGCTGCCACAGCCGGGGCTATAGGGGACCTTGCGCCGGTTGCACAGCCGGGCCACCTCGGGGTTGAGCACGGGGCCTACCACAAAGTTCGCGCCCGCCGAGATGTACAGCGCTGCCGTGGGGGCGTCCAGGATGGAGCCAACGCCCAGCATGAGGTCGGGCTCTGCCCTGGCCACGTGCTGGGCCAGCGCGGTGTAGACCTGGAAGGCAAAATCTCCCCGGTTGGTGAACTCGACCACCCGCGCGCCCCCGGCCCGGCAGGCGCTCACGACCCGTTTGGCCACCTCCAGATCAGGGTGGTAGAAGACCGGGACCAGCCCCAGTTCTATGATCGTATTCAGGACCTCGAGCCTGCGATAACGTGCCACCGTCCACCTCCTTACATAACGCTCACAGCCCCCGTCCCGGGGGCGTCCCATCGTCCCCTACGTCTGGCCTGCTCGCTGGCTTACGGTTCACGTACCACGGAACACGCAACACGCGGCCTGTATGGCATGTTCCTCTACTTCCTTCATCGGGACAGCCAGCCGCCGTCCACCGCCACGATCGCGCCGTGCAGGTAGTCCGAGGCAGCCGAGGCCAGGAACACCACGACCCCCTTCAGGTCGGCGGGCTCTCCCCACCGCCCGGCCGGGATGCGGGCCAGGATGGCCTGGTTGCGCTGCGGGTCGGCACGCAGGGGGGCAGTATTGTCTGTTGCCATGTAACCCGGCGCGATGGCGTTGACGTTGATGCGCTGGGAGGCCCATTCGTTGGCCAACGCGCGGGTCAGCCCGGCCACGCCGCTCTTGGCCGCCGTGTACGAGGGGACCAGGATGCCGCCCTGGAACGAGAGCATCGAGGCGACGTGGATGATCTTGCCGCCGCCGCCCTGTACCATCACCCGCGCCGCGGCCTGCGAGAGGAAGAAGAGCGCCTTCAGGTTGACCTGGAGCACGTCGTCCCAATCCTGCTCGCCGAACTCGAGGGCCGGCGCGCGGCGGATGATGCCGGCGTTGTTGACCAGGACGTCCAGCCCTCCCATCTCGCGGACTACCTGGCCCACCACTTCGTTCAAGCGGGCGACGGTGGCCGTGCGCAGGTCACACTGGAGCGGTAGGAAGCGCCGCCCGACCGCCTCTACTTGGGCCTGTGTATCTTCGTAGCGGGTCAGGTACAGGCCGGCGACGTCCGCCCCCGCCTCCGCCAGCCCGACGGCCATTGCCTGCCCCAGGCCCCGGCCTGCACCGGTGACCAGGGCGCGCTTCCCATCCAGCCGAAACAGGTCCAACACTCCTGTCATTTTCTTGACTTTAACTCGGCGAGTTCCACGGCCTCCGGCCGTGCCCGGTAAAACTCGTCCAGCGGATAGCAGCCGGACACCAGCCCGTGCCGCGGCGCGGTGGTGCAATCGCTGAAGGTACGGCAGATGCGCCGGCGCTGCAACGGCCGCCCGGAAAGCACGTCGGCGACCATGTCGGGATAGGATAGCGCCATGCGCCCCAGGCCGACAAAATCCGCCCGCCCGGTACGCACGACGCACTGCGCCACGTGGGGCAGCCACTCCTGCAAGTAGGAGTAGGCCGAACCGACGAGCGCCAGGTCGGGCCCTCCGGCTGTGCTCAGGGTAAGCCGGTGCTGCTTCAGGCTGGCCGTCACGGCAATCTGGCGGGCCACCCCCACCAGCGGGTCTTCCGGCGGCTGGTAGCCGTCGGAGGGTGGGAAGAGGGCCGGGCGCTGGACGTGCGGGTTGTAGTACGGGCTGCCGGCCGTAATGCACACCAACTCGACCTCCAACGCGGCCAACAGGTCGAGGAACGCGCACGGTTCAGCCAGGTCTATGCCCAGGCCCGTGCCGTCGCCGCCAAAGGCCCAAGGGTACGGAATCTTGTCATTCCGAGCGCAGCGAGGAATCTGAACCGGGCACCCCACGCCATCCGGCCCGGGGCGGAAAGGGACGAAGTCGAAGGCGCTCAGGCGCACGCCGATCAGCAGCCCCGGCGCCTGTGCCCGTATCCCGGCCACGATCTCCCGCAGGAAGCGCGTGCGGTTCTCGAAACTTCCGCCGTAGCGCCCCGGGCGGTCCACGGCGCTGAGGAATTCGTGGCCCAGGTAGCCGTGGCAATGCTTGACGTCCACGAAGGCGAACCCGGCGCGCTGGGCCAGGCAGGCCGCCCGTACATAGTCCTCGACCAGGCGGGCAATTTCGTCGTCCGTCATCACCGGCGCATCCGGGGGGATGCCGGCGCGGGCGTCGAGGAGGGGGTGATGGTACAGGAACGAGGGCTGTGAGCCTGGGGTGTGGGCGAAGCGGCCCGAGTGCGTCAGTTGCAGTCCCACCAACAGGTCGCCGGTGCGGCCAAAGCGGGAGGCGTGCTCCGCCACGAGCGTTTCCCGCAACGCCGCCAGGTCGCCGACGGTCCGCTCGTCCATCATCAACTGGTTAGGGTTGGCGCGGCCGTCGGGCCGCACCGCCACCGCCTCCCCGCCCCAGATCAACTTGGCCCCGCTCAGGCCGAAGCGTTGCCAACGCCGGATCGTCAGTTCGGTCGGGCGGCCATCAGCCGTGCCGTCCCAGCCTTCCATGGGCAGGATACAGAAGCGGTTGCCCACCGTGTGCCCGCTCTTCATAAGGTACGGTTGAGCCAGGGGCGCACCGGCCCCCGCCTCCACCCGTTCATCGAAAGGCAGTTCCACCCCAATCTGGACCAGGTAATCGCGAAAGGCGTCTGCCGTCCTCAAAGACGCCACACGGCGATACGATCTGGCCACCCGCGACATAGTCATCCTCAACCCCCTTCCGCATCACAGATTACGCATTACGAATCACGAATTACGCATTGTGCCTCATAGCCTGCGCAGATGAAACCCTCCATCCACGTTGATCACCTCACCGGTGGAAAAGGGGAGCGCCCCCTCTGCCAGTGCGACGACCGCCCGCGCGACGTCCTCGGGCTGGCCCCAGCGGCGGATGGGGGTCAACCCGGCGGCGATCAGGCTGTCGTACCGCTCCCGCACACCATGCGTCATGTCCGTCTCGATGATGCCCGGCCGCACCTCGTAGACGTGGATGCCATAGCCGGCCAGGCGGTCGGCGTAGAGCGCCGTCATCATCGCCACGCCGGCCTTGGAGAGGCAGTACTCGGCGCGGTTGGTGCTGCTGGTGTAGGCGCTGAGCGAGCCGACGTTCACGATCGTGGGCCGGAACCACCCGCTGTACGCGGATGTACCTCCATCCGCATCGGCCTTGTCTGCCTCGAACATCCCCGCCTCGATCAGCGCGATCATCGCTTTGGCCACGCGCTGAGTCAGGAAGAACGGCCCCTTGAGGTTGACGGCCATGACCTCGTCGTAACTGGCCTCGCTGGCCTCGAGGACGTCCACCCGCTGGCGGGGGGCCATGCCGGCGTTGTTCACCAGCAGGTCAATACGCCCGAACTCCCGCAACACCGTTTCCACCAGCCGGTCGCGGTCGGCGGCGCTGGCAACGTCGGCCTGCACGGCAAGCCCCCGGCCGCCGGCCTGCTTCACCTGCCGCACGGTTTCGGCCGCGGCCTCGGCGTTGCCGCGGTAGTTGACCACCACCGCCCAGCCGCGCTCTGCCATGGCCACGGCGATCCCCCGTCCAATGCCCCGTCCAGCCCCCGTGACCAATGCGACCCGGTTGATCTTACTCACCAAACCTCACCCCCTCTGGAAAATCGGCAAATCGCAAATGGCAAATCTGCAAATCAGCAAATCAGCAAATCGTAGCCAGCACTTTGCTTAACGCTTCGAGGAAGAAATAGTCGCCCCACATCACGCTCTCGTCCACGCCCAGCCCCTTGCGCTGGTGGTACGTGCCGTGCTTGAGGATGCCTTCCCAGCCGGGCGTCTCGACCGCCAGGAACTCGGGACCGGTGAGCGTATTCAGGATGCGCAGGGCAACCTGCCGGTAGAGAAGGGCGCGCGCCGGATCCCCGGTCAGCCCGGCCAGGTTCCACAGCCCGCTGGCGGCGATGGCCGCGGCGGAGCTTTCGTACGGCAGCGGTGGGCCTGGTTCGTCCCAATCGTTGGGCGGCACGCCGTGCTCGGGGGTGCGTTCGACGTAGTAATTGGCGCAAGACTCGGCGGTGCTCAGGAAACGGGCGTCGCGGGTAAAGGCGTAGGCCGTGCCAAAGCCATATAGCGCCCAGGCCTGCCCGCGCGCCCACGAGGAATCGCCGCGCCAGCCCTGGTGAGTGCTCTGGCGCAGGAATTCACCCGTCTCTGTATCGAAAATACCCTCGTGGGCAGTGCTGCCGTCGCCACGCACGAGCGTGCGGCGCGTGGTCAGGCAGTGCTGGCGGGCGATGCGCCACAACTCCTCGTCGCCGGTCTGTTGGGCGGCGTAGAAGATGACGTTTACGTTCATCATAATGTCAATGAACAGGCTGTCGTCGGCCACGAAGGAGCGCAGGTACCCCCCCTTTTCCTTGAAGCGCAGGGCCAGGGTGCGTCCGGCCTCGATCACGACGGCCTGGAGCGCCGGGTCCCCAGTCAGGTCGTACCAGCGCTTCCAGGTGGGCCAGAAGAGGAAACCCAGGTCGTGCACGGTACGATCGGCCCGGCGATGTTCGATCAGGCGGGAATAGTGCTCCGCAGTCTTGCGCCACCAGGAGTCCCCTGTGTGCTCATGCATCAGCCACAGTTGCCCGCCCAGGAAGCCCTCACACCAGTTCGTCCAGGCCTCGCCGCCGTGCTTCCACTTGCCGTGGAGCGTGTACATGGGAAAGAAGTCGGGGTATGCGTCCACCAGGTGGCGGAGTTGGGCGCCGGCGAAGTCAAAGGCCAGGGCACATTGCTTGAGCAGATGGTCGTGTTCCACGGTACGAGCCTCCCTCCGGAACTAAGACCCTGAAGGTTTTCCAAGCGATTCTGATCGCCACTTTTAGGGTCTCGGATTGCGCCATGGACTTTACCACATCCCTCGCGTTAAGTCAACCAATTTCCTGACTGCAGGCGGCCTCACACTCTTGACATGGCACGCACGTTGTGCTATAATTTAGAATGACGTTCGATAATTTAGAACGCCCCCAGCAATCGTGAGACGCATTACCGGCGTCAGAGCGCCCCAGGAGTCAGACGGTTGGACGACCAGCACAGAATGTCAACCACGGTGACGAAAGCCTTCGCCATCCTGGACCTGCTCGCTCCCAAGGGTGAAGAGGGGACATCCCTCATGGAGATTTCCAGCCAACTGGGCATCTCTAAGAGCACCGCCCATCGCTACCTGACCACGCTCGAGAAACTGACGGTGGTCGAGCGGGACGAAAAGGATCGCTTTCACCTGGGACTGAAACTGATCGAACTGGCTGGCACCTTCCTCGGCGACCACAACCTGCGCAACGTAAGTGAGCCATTGCTCAACGAACTGGCTGCGCAGACGCAAGAGACGGTACACCTGGCCGTGCCTTCGGCCAACGAAGTCGTATACGTCGCCAAGGTGGACAGCTCCCACTCGATCCGGATGACCTCCCGCATCGGCGCCTGCATGCCCATGGTTTGCACCGCCCTGGGCAAGGCGATCCTGGCCCACTATTCCCCCGCGCGCGTGGAAGAGGTCATGGGCGAGGGACTGCCCGCGCGCACCCCCCACACGATCACTTCGCCGCAACGCCTGCGCACAGAACTGGAGCGGGTGTGCGCCCAGGGCTTTGCCATTGACGATCAAGAGAATGAGATGGGAGTGCGCTGCGTTGGCGCTCCCATCTTTGACTACACCACCAACGTGGTGGGAGCGATCAGCGTGTCGGGTCCGGCGAATCGCATGAGCAAGGAGCGAAGTCTGGAACTGGGCCCACTGATTAGAGAGGCCGCCCTGGAAGTGTCCAGGAGAATTGGGTGTCCTCGCTAACGGGAATCCTGTGCCAGAGCGCTCCACCGTTGCGGAGCGCTCTCTAACGATGGAGGGGAAGCCATGAAGATGCTGATTGATAGCCAATGGGTGGAAGCCTCTGACGGCAAACGGCGGGAGATTCGCAACCCAGGCACAGGTGAAGTGATTGACGCTGTACCCATGGCCACCGTGCAGGACGCCGAGAGGGCGCTGCAGGCGGCCCAACGGGGCAAAGAGGCCATGCGCCAGATGCCAGCCCACAAGCGTGCCGCGCTCCTGTTGCGCATTGCCGAGGCGATAGAGGCCCACAAGCCTGCGCTGAGTGAATTGCTGGCGCGAGAGAACGGCAAGCCCATCCAGCAAACGCGGGAGGAAGTGGGGGCTGCCATACGCATCTACCGCGGGTTCGCCGAAGAGGCCAAGCGTATCCTGGGCCGGGTGGTGCCCATGGACGCCGTGCCGGGCCAGGAGCGGCACCTGGCCATCACCATCCGCCAGCCGCTGGGCGTGGTGGCGGCGATTGTGCCGTTCAACTATCCCGTGGAACTGTGCGCCCACAAGGACGGCGCGGCCCTGGCGGCGGGCAACGCGGTGATCGTCAAGCCGCCGAGCGACTGCCCATTGACTCTGCTCAAGATCGCGGCCTTGATGGAGGAAGCGGGGCTACCCAGAGCGGCGCACCAGGTGGTCACCGGCCCTGGGGCGCTGATCGGGGATTTTCTGGCCAAAAGCCCCGGCATCCAGATGGTCACGGTGACCGGCAGTACGGAGGTGGGGATCCAGATTTCGCAACTGGCTGCCCAACATCTCAAGCGGGTCCACCTGGAGTTGGGCGGCAACGACGCCACGATCGTGTGCGCGGACGCCGACCTGGAGAAGGCGGCCGAAGCGATCGTGCTGGGCCGCCTGGCACGTGGAAATGGCCAGATTTGCTGCGCGGTCAAGCGCATATTCGTGGATGCCCAGGTCTACGACCGCTTCGCCGACATCCTGACGCAGAAAACCCAGGCCCTCAAGGTGGGCGATCAACTGGCGGAGGATACCGACGTGGGGCCACTGATCAACGAGCAGGCCGCTATAAAGGTGGAGGCGGCCATCAATGACGCACTCCAGGCGGGAGCCACGCTGAGGGCAGGCGGGCACCGGCGCGCTGCCTTCATCGAGCCGACGGTCCTCACCCACATTCCGCCCCAGGTTGCCCTGTTCCGCGAGGAAACCTTTGGGCCGGTCGCGCCACTGGTAGCCTTTGAGAGCGTGGACGAGGCGATTCGGATGGCCAACGATACCCCCTACGGCTTGCAGGCGGCCGTGTTCACCGGGGACATCTCCCGCGCCTTCGACATCGCCTACCGCCTGGAGGTGGGAGGGGTGATCGTCAACTGGTCCTCCGCCATACGGGTAGAAAGCCTGCCGTTCGGTGGGATCAAGATGAGCGGCCACGGACGCGAAGGGCTGCTCGACACACTCGACGAGATGACCGAGCAAAAGATCATCCTCGTGCACAACGCCCTGTCGGTGTTCGCGCAGGAGTAAGGAGGCGATGGATGAAAAGCCCTGATTTCCTGCAGATGCGGGGAATTAGGAAGAGCTACGACGGGACGCAGGCCCTGCGTGGGGTGGATTTTTCCGCTGCCCTGGGCGAGGTGCATGCCATCGTCGGGGAAAACGGCGCCGGCAAGACCACGCTGGTCAAGGTCCTGGCTGGAGCCGTAGAGCGGAATGCTGGTGACGTCCTGTTGGACGGCCAGCCGGTAGAACTGGACACGCCGCTGCGCGCCCGTCGCCTGGGGATCCGCGCCGTGCACCAGGAATTCAGCCTGGTGCCTCACCTGACCGTCACCGAAAACATACTGATGGGCCAGATGCCCACCAGCAGGCTGGGATGGTGGGTAGACTGGCCCGAGGCCCATCGCCGGGCAGAGGAAATCCTGGAGGAGATCGGCTTTACCGGCATCCACGTGCGTACGCCCGTCTCCCATCTCAGTGTCTCCCACCAACAGATGGTAGAAATCGCCAAGGCGGTGGCAGAGCGGCCGCGCATCTTGATCCTGGATGAGCCTTCGGCGGTGCTCTCCCAGGAAGAGTTGAAGCGTCTCTTCGCGCTGATTCAGGCGCTCAAGAAGGAGTCCACGCTAATCCTGTACATCTCCCACCGGCTGGACGAAGTCTTTCAAGTGGCCGATCGTATCACCGTGCTGAAGGACGGAGAGTGGGTGGGCACACTACTCCCCCAGGAAACGGATCAGGGCCAGTTGATCAAGATGATGGTGGGACGCACACTGGGAGAAATTTATCCGAGCCGTCGCACACAGCCGGGCCAAGAGATTCTGGCGGTGAAGGACTTGAGTCGAGAGGGCTCGTTCACGGACGTCTCTTTCTCCGTGGCCCGCGGTGAAATCCTCGGCATGTTCGGGCTGGTGGGTAGCGGGCGTACCCAGGTGGCCAGGTGTATCTTTGGCGCTGAACCGCCTACTTCCGGCGAAATCCACGTGGCTGGAGGGGTGGCCAGGCCAAAATCGCCGCGGGATGCCGTCAAGACAGGCGTTGCACTTTTGACCGAGGACCGGAAGCGGGACGGCCTGGTGATGCAGTGCTCCATTCGCGATAACGTGAGCCTGGCCTCACTGCCGCAGGTAAGCCGTTGGGGGTTCCTGAACCGCCAGCAGCAGGATACGCAGGTGCAGTCCAAGGTCCAGGAACTGTCTGTTCGTCCCGCCCAGATCAACCGGTTGGTCCGGCAACTCAGCGGAGGGAATCAGCAGAAGGTGGTCCTGGCCAAGTGGCTCCTTGCCCAGGCGAAGGTGCTGATCCTGGACGAGCCGACCCGGGGGGTGGACGTGGCCACCAAGGTCGAGATTTACCACATCATGAGCGACCTGGCTGAAAGAGGAGTAGGGATTCTGCTCATTTCATCAGAACTGCCTGAGATCCTGGGGATGAGCGATCGGGCCCTGGTGATGCGGGAAGGCCGGTTGGTCGGAGAGTTCACAAGGGCGCAGGCCAGCGAGGAGACTCTACTGGCGTGTGCCGCAGGGGTGGTCCAATGACGGGAGATTCGATACAAATGCCAGCCAGTTCTTCGCCAGGACAGGGGGGAGGCGTGCGGACCTTCCTTTCTGCCCGCTTCGGCAGGTTGTTTGGAGAACAGTCGCGCCGCCACTGGGTGGACTATGGCTTTATGGCGGCTTTCCTCGTCCTGCTGCTGATCGCCGCTTCGGCTTCCGACGTGTTCTTTACGCAGCGGAACGTGAGCAATCTCTTCCGCCAGATCGTGACCAACGGCCTGATCAGCCTGGGGATGTTGGTCGTGATCCTCACCGGTGGCATTGATCTTTCGGTGGGGCCGATCGTGGCACTGAGCGGGATTCTGGCCTCCGGGCTCCAGAACCACGTGCCGTTGCTGCCGGCCATCCTGATCGCGCTGGCCGCCGGGCTGCTGGTGGGTGTCGTGAACGGCTTCCTGGTGGCCCGTTTCAAACTGCAACCGTTCATCGTCACGCTGGCCACGCTGAGCGCGGTGCGGGGAGTGGTGTACGTGTATTCGGAAACCCCTCAGACCCCCTCTAACCCGGCCTTCCGCGCGCTCCTGGGGGGTGGTTTCATCGGGCCGGTGCCGGTGGCGGCACTCATCATGCTGGCCTGTTTTCCCCTGGTCTGGATCTTCCTCAACCGCACCACCGCTGGACGGGCGATCGTGGCAATCGGCGGCAACGAGGAAGCGGTCAGGCTGGCGGGCATCAACGTGAGGAGCCACATCCTGCTGGCATACGTGATCTCGGGCTTCTTCTCTGGCCTGGCCGGGATACTCGTGGCCTCCCGCCTGGGGATTGCCCAGCCTAGCATAGGAGCGGGCTACGAACTGGACGCCATCGCGGCGTGCGTCATCGGTGGGGCGATCCTGGGAGGGGGTGGCGGTGGCGCAGCCGGCGTGTTTGGCGGCGTGCTTACCCTGGGGTTAATTGACAACCTCTTGAACCTGTTCAACGTGCAATCCTACTACCAACAGATTTTCAAGGGCCTCATTATCCTGTTTGCGGTATTGGCCCGCCGCAAGGAGCAATAGACCTGACAGGTCTCCAGAAGGGGGGTGAGCGGAAGACGAATAGAACCAGGCTTTCGAGAACAACGGAAACTCGCTCTATAAACTTAGACTTTGAGGAGGAGGTCAATCCATGAAACGCATATTCGCTTTGAGTATGGCCCTGGTAGTGGTCCTGGTGGTGGCTGGCTGTGGTAAGGCTGCCCCCACGGCTGCCCCCGAGGCCGGCGCACGCACGATCCGCATCGGCATGGTCAACTATACGCTGTGCTGCCCCTACTTTATCGGCATGTCCAAGGTCGTGGAGGAGGAAGTAGCCTACTACCCCAACATCCAGGTGTTCGTTACCGATGCCAATGGTGACGCTGAGAAGCTGACGTCGGACGTAGATGACGTGCTGGCTCAGAAGGTGGATGGGATCATCATCAGCGGTGGCCCACTGGAGGCTGCCCCGGCTGCCCTGGAGGCCATCAAGAAGGCCGGTATCCCGGTAGTGTTGGTGGACAGGCTTTTGAAGGGCGGCGACTATACCAGTTGGGTCGGCCCCAACAACTACCAGATCGGAGAGCAGGACGGGCAGTACATCGTGGACCGGCTGGGCGGTGAAGGCCTCTTGGTCGTGCTGCGTGGCGGCCCGGCGGACAACTCGATCGGCCTGGACCGCACCAATGGCATGCTCTCCAAAGTGCAGGCAACCAGCATTCAAGTGGAGACGGCCCCGGACTTTGGCGGGTGGAGTTCCGACGGCGGGTTCACCCTCATGGAGGACATGCTGGCGCGCTTTGACAAGATTGACGCCGTGTTCTGCGAGAACGACTCCATGTGCCTGGGGGCCCAGAAAGCCATCGGGGACGCAGGTCGCAGTAGCGAGATGTTCCTGGTGGGCGTAGACGGCGAGAATGCGGCCCTGGAGAACATCATGGCGGAAGGCAGCAACTATGCCGCCACCGGCCTGAACAACTCCGACCAGATCGGACGGGCCGCGTTCCACCGGCTGATCGCGATTCTGTTGGGGGCAACGCCACCCCACGACACGGTCCTGCCCTCTCCACTCATCACGGTTGACAACGTCTGCAGGTACTATAACCCAGAAAGCGCGTTCTAGGCCTGGACTGCCAGTAGACACCATTGACGAACCGGTGAGCCCCCACGAGGTTCCATCGCGCACCCAGCGCCCCCTGTGGGGGCTCACCACAGGCCGACGTCAATGCCTCACCATCCTCTGGCGCCAAGGGAGGACAGTATGACGCAGACACTCGAAAGACTGGGAGAACTGGCTCTGGTACCGGTCATCGAGATCGAACGGGCGGAACACGCTGCGCCGCTGGGCGAAGCCCTGCTCGCGGGGGGCCTGCCGTGTGTCGAGATCACCTTTCGGACGGCGGCCGCCGAGGAGGCCATCCGGCGCATCGCGTCCGCCTGCCCCGAGATCGTGGCAGGGGCAGGGACGGTGCTATCGGTAGAGCAGGCGCAGCGGGCGGTGCGCGCCGGTGCACGCTTCATCGTTTCGCCGGGGTTCAACCCGCAGGTGGTGGGGTGGTGCCTGCAACAAGCGGTGCCGGTCACGCCGGGAGTGGCCACGCCGACCGAGATCGAGATGGCGTTGGACAAGGGGCTGACCATCCTCAAGTTCTTCCCTGCCGAGGCCCTGGGGGGCATCGCCACGCTGAAAGCCATCGCCGCCCCGTACAAGGCGGTCAAGTTCATTCCGACAGGCGGAATCAACCCGCAGAACCTGGCCGATTATTTGAAACTGCCCATGGTGCACGCCTGTGGAGGAAGTTGGCTGGCCCCGGCCAAACTCATCTCCGCCGGAGCATTCGACGAGATCACTCGCCTGACGCGGGAAGCCGTTGCCATCGTGCGCCAGCAGCGGGGAGGAGCCCGATGAGCGGCCGCGTGATTGCCTTCGGCGAGGTGATGCTACGGCTCAAGTCGCCCGGCTTCGAGCGGCTGCTCCAGTCACCGGTCCTGGAGGCCACCTTTGGCGGCGGCGAGGCGAACGTGGCCATGTCGCTGGCCAGCTTTGGCCTGGACGTGGCCTACGTCACCGTCTTACCGCAAAATGCCATCGCCGATGCCTGCATCGCCTACCTGCGCAGCAGAGGGGTGGATACTTCGCTGATCGTGCGCGGTGGAGAACGGATGGGCATCTACTTTCTCGAGTCCGGTGCGGCGCAGCGCCCATCCCAGGTGCTCTACGATCGAGCGCACTCGGCGATTGCCAGCGCTGGCCCCCAAAGCCTGGACTGGGAGCGCATATTCGACGGCGCGTCCTGGTTCCACGTCACCGGCATCACCCCTGCCATCAGCCAGAACGCCGCCGACCTCTCGCTGAAGGCGGTGCAGGTGGCGAAGGCGAAGGGCCTGACCGTCTCTTGCGATTATAACTACCGCAAGAACTTGTGGAAATACGGCCAGGCCGCTCCGCAGGTGATGGCGGAACTGGTGCGAACCGTTGACGTCGGCATCGCCAACGAAGAGGATTGCCAGCGCGCGCTGGGGATCAGTGCCGAGGCCGGCGATTGGCAACGCAAGGTCGAAGCGGGCCAACTGGACCCTGACCAATACCGGGCCCTGTGTGAGAAAGTATTGGGTGCTTTCCCCAACCTGAAGGTTCAGGCCATCACTCTGCGCGAGAGTATCAGCGCCGACCACAACGGTTGGTCGGCCTGCCTGTACAATGGGCGCGAGTTCTTCTTGAGCACCCGCTACGACATCGCCGACGTCGTGGATCGTGTGGGCAGCGGAGACGCTTTTGCCGCCGGGCTGATCTACGGGCTCGTGACGGGTGCGGACGACGAAACGGCGCTCAACTTTGCCGTCGCCGCCTCGTGCCTGAAGCACTCGATCCCGGGGGACGCCAACCGGGTCTCGGTAGGCGAGGTGGAGCGATTGATGGCCGGAGAAGCGTCGGGACGGGTCCAGCGGTAGGTGGTTGACGCGCGTGAGTACACGCGCGTCAACATATCAGGTCTGCGAGATCGGCCTCAGCCGCACACGATACGCGACCGGTTGAGGTTGGATCAGATACTGGGGCAACGTCCCGGGCCCACAACTGGCTCCCCCCAGCCCCGACTGCCGGTAGTCCAGGTTCAGCGTGATCTCTTCGCGGCGCTTCAGTTCGTAGGTGTGGCGGGCCTGGGTCAGGTCCTCGGTGGTAAAGTGATGGGCGCTGACCTCCAGCAGGTGCGGGCCGAGATTCCTCGCTTCGCTCGGAATGACGGAAGCTATGCTCGGAATGACGGAAGCTGCGCTCGGAATGACGGAAGCCAGCAGGCCGACCCCGCGGTCGTCGGTCAGGGATACCCACCGCACGCCGGTCTTGTTCCCATGCTCCTGGGGCACGACGTAGGGCACGTACTGTTCGTCCACCGTCCCACGGTACACGCCGACCTGCGCCCCCTCCTGGCGGTCGGCGTAGGTCTCGTGTGGCCCGCGCCCGTACCAGGTCAAGTGCTCGTACCCTCCTGGCAGAACCATCTGCAAGCCGATGCGCGGCAGGGGCGGGAGGTTCTGGCTCGGTACGACGCGCGTGTCCAGCACCACGTCGCCACTGCCGTAGACGGTGTAGGTGTACTCACAGGCAAAGCCGTCCTCGCGGTCGGGTGCGCTGACGTTGGACTGGACCTTGACCTGGACGACCTGAGGGCTCACCAGGGTTACGTCCACTTTCTTCACCTGGTGGCGCAGCCGGTCCAGGCCCGCCTTGCGCCAACTATTCGCCGACTGCACGCTCCAGCGTTGGCCCTCGTCGTTATTGGTGGGGGCGCGCCAGGCGTTCAGCAGGGGGCCGCGCTCGATCAATTCCGCGCCCCGGTAGCGGAACGAGGCGAGCGTGCCCTCCGCCTCGTCGAAGGCCAGGCTGAAATCCGCTCCGCTCACCGTCACCGTACCGGCCGACTGCTGTACGTGCAGCGCGGGCATGTCCTCGGGCTGCAAGGCCGGGGCCGCGGGCGCGTCGAACGGTACCTGTAACTGCGCCCAGGCCACCTGGTGCCCCCGCTCTGCCCACAGAGTGTCCTCGGCCAACGTGAAACTCAGCGTCAGCCAATACTCAGTCCCCGGCTTCAACTCCGGCTTCTGGAACGGAACCGTCACGATTTCACCGCCCCCAGCCGGTACATCCAGGTTGGTCGCCTCACAGGCTGGCTGATTTGCTGATTTGCCGATTTGCCGATTTACCGACTTGCCCGTCTGAAGCACGTCCCCATCAGCAGACAGCCTCCAGGAAATGTCCAGGCCGCTCAGGTCGGAGAAGCGGTAGCGGTTGACGATCTTGATCTGCCCGGCCAGCAGGTCCACCGGTTCGACCCTCACCGGCTCCTGCATCTTCTTGCACTCCCAGAGCGCCGGGTGGATGCGACGGTCGGGGAAGAGCAGACCGTTGATGCAGAACGGTCCGTCGTTGGGCACGTCGCCGAAATCGCCGCCATAGGCAAACCACTCCTGGCCATCGGCCGTGACCTGGCGGAGGCCCTGGTCCATCCAGTCCCAGACAAAGCCCCCCTGCAAGCGCGGGTACTTGTCCACCGCCTCCCAGTATTCCTTCAGGTTGCCGGCAGCATTGCCCATGGAGTGGGCGTACTCGCACATAACGAGGGGACGGGTCTCGCCCGGCGCCTGCGCCATCTCGATGATACGTTCCACCGACGGATACATGACGCTCACCAGATCTATCGCCGGGGCGGTCTGTGGCCCCTGGTAGGCCCACTGCGTGGTGGCGCTCTCAAGGTGCACGGGGCGCGTAGGGTCGCACTCGTGGATCCAGCCCGCCGCCGCCGCAAAGTTGGGGCCGTAGCCGGACTCGTTGCCCAGCGACCAGACGATCACGCTGGGGTGGTTCTTGTCGCGCTCGACCATGCGCATAGTCCGCTCCAGGAATGCGGTGGTCCACTGCGGGTCCTTGGCCAGCCGGTCCCACACGCCGTGCGACTCGACGTTGGCCTCGTCGAAGACGTAGAGCCCGTACTGGTCGCACAGGTCGTACCAGCGGGGATCGTTGGGATAGTGGGACGTGCGCACGGCGTTGACGTTGAACTGCTTCATCAGCCGAATGTCCTGAATCATGGACTCTACGCTGACCGTGTGGCCGGTGTCGGGGTCGTGTTCGTGCCGGTTGACGCCCTTGAATACGATCGGCAGCCCGTTGACGTGGACCTGGCCGTCCTTGATCTCGACGCGACGGAAGCCGACGGTACAGCGTTCCACCTCCAGGACACGGCCATCCGAGTCCTTCAGCGTGAGCAGCAGCGTATACAGGTAGGGGTGCTCGTCCGACCACTTTTCGGGGTTCGTGACCTCCGCCTCCAGCTCCAGTGTGACTTCGGCCTTCGCCCTCACGTCCACGACGTCGGTAGAGGGGGCCGCCCAGGGCCCGTGCCGGGATACCGGCTCCCATTGAACGAGGGGATCGGCAAACACAGGTTTCCCTCGGGCATCGAAGAGCTTGACCTCCAGGGTGTAACCCGCGGCGGCGGCGGCGCCATAGTTGCGGACGTGGGCTCTCACCTTGAGCACAGCGTGCTGATAGGCCGCGTCCAGTTCCGTCCTGACCCAGAAATCGCGCACGTGGACGGGCGGGGTCGCCACCAGGCACACGTCCCGGTAGATGCCGCTCAGCCGCCAGAAATCCTGATCCTCCAGGTAACTTCCATCGGACCAGCGATAGACGCGCACGGCGAGCGTGTTCTCGCCCACGTGCACGTAGGGGGTGACGTCGAACTCGGCAGGCAGCCGGCTGTCCTGGCTATAGCCCACCTCCTCGCCATTGACCCACACGTAGAAGGCCGAGTCCACCCCGTCGAACAGGAGGAATATCTGCCGCTCACTCCACTCTGCGGGGACGGTGAACGTGCGGCGGTAGCAGCCGGTGGGGTTGTCGTCCTGCGGCACGCGCGGGAGGTCGTCGGGCGGGAAGGGGTACTGGACGTTGGTGTAGATAGGCTTATCGTACCCTTGCAACTGCCAGTTGCCCGGCACGGCGATGGTGTCCCACCCGCTCACGTCCAAGTCAATCCTGTGAAAGCCGGCGGGGGCTGACGCCGGGTTGGGCGCATAGTGGAACTTCCACTCGCCGTTCAGCAACTGGAAATAAGGGCTGGCCTGGCGGTCTCCGGTGAGCGCGGCCGCCTCGTCCGCGTAGGGTAGCAGCGTGGCGTGGGCCGGCTCCTTGTTGTGGCCCACCACCTGCGGGTTTTCCCAATCGTTCGCTTGCACTCTCGTCACCTGGATTCCTCCTTTTTCGTCGCTAACTCCACCAATGTGCCACGAGGAGCGAGGGGGGGAGATTCCTCGTCGCTACGCTCCTCGGAATGACGGGGGGTGCTGTCATTCCGAGCGAACATGGATGTACTCATCCACGGAATCTCACCCCGTCGGGTATTGTCCATACTCCTCCGCGGCCTCGATGAAGGCGAGCACGTTCTCCCAGGGCACGTCGGGCTCCAGCACGTGGGTGGGCGCCAGGAACAGGCCGCCACCCTGGCCGACCGTCGCGATGCGTTCCTTGACGACGGCCCTGACCTCCTCCGGCGTTCCGTAGGGCATGGTCGTCTGGGTGCCGATCGTGCCGGAGAAGGACAGCCGGTCGCCATACTGGGCTTTGATCTCGGCCGGGTCCATGCATTCCGGCTGGACGGGGTTCAGGATGTCCACGCCGATCTCGATCAGCTCGGGGATGATGGCCCGGCAGTCCCCGTCGCTGTGGTACCAGACCAGGATAGCCGGTTTGACCGCCCTGGCCGCCTCGATCACGCGGGCCAGGCGGGGCTTGAGCCATTGCCGCCACATCCTGGGGCTCATGAGCATGCCCCTCTGCGTACCCACGTCGTCGCCCAGGTCGAGGACGTCCACGTCTACACGCGCGTAGGCCTGGGCCTGGAAACTGCGCAGGCGGGTGATGCGCTCGAGCAGGGCCTCGGCCATGTCGGGCTGGAGCAGCATGTCGCTGAGCAGGCCCTCCATGCTGCGGATGTACCAACTGGCCTCAAAGATCGTCATCTCCAGTGCGCCCAGCACGGCCAGGTCACGGGCGTGAAATGCGGCGACCTCGCCTTCCAGGTGCTGCCAACATTCCGCGCGGGTATAGTCGGGCAGGGGATAGTCCACGATCTGCTCGACCGTGCTGGCCTGGCGCAGCGGGTGGATCATCTTTGTAAAGTGGTACAGCGATCCGGGCACCTGGGCCACGCCCCACTCGTCAAGTGTAGTCCCCGGAGGGAGACCCTCCGGGTAATACCGCCCGGTGTGAGCGCCGGCGTAGTCTGCCCTGGCTCTCGGGTTCCAAAAGCCGACGCCTCGGGCGTCAAAGTGCCAGTACTCTTGCGGGTTGTCTGCGCCCGTCTTTTCCCAGAAGGCCTGCATCATGGGCGGGGTAAAGGACAGGCCATAGGGGACCCGGTCGGGCACCTCGCGCCGCATGGCGGTCAGGACGCGTTGTCTTGGATTCATCACGCACCACGAATCACGGAACACGCAACACGAATCACGCCTTACGTCATGTGACCAGCACGTGTTAGCCCTTCAGCCCTGTCAACGAGATGCCCTCGATGAAGGTACGCTGGGTGAAGAAAAAGCCGATCAGGATCGGTACCGTGGTCACTGTGCTCACGGCCATCAGATAGGGGTAGGCCAGCGGCGCTAGCCCTACGCCTACGAGGATGGTGCGCAGTTGGTTGATGGCCAGAGCAAGGGGGTAGAGCGCTGACCTGCTAATATAGATCAATGGCCCCAGGTAATCGTTCCAGGCATACATGAACTGAAACAGGGCCACGACGGTCAGTGCCGGCTGTGCCAGGGGCAGGACAATGCGGAGCAAAATGCCAAATTCACCAGCGCCGTCCATGCGTGCGGCATCGGAAAGCTCCTGCGGGATGGTCATGAAAAACTGGCGTAGCATGAAGATAAAGTAGGGACTCCCACAGAAGGCGGGGATGACCAGGGGCAGGTAGCTGTTGAGCCAGCCCAGGCGCTTGAAGACGATGAACAGAGGCACCATCGTGACCTGAAAGGGGATCATCATGGTCATCAGGCAGACGAAGAAAACGGCGTCACGGCCCCGCCAACGCAAGCGTGAAAAACCGTAGGCCACCAGGGCGGAGGCGAGGGTCGTGGCCACGGTGACCGGCAGCGCGTAGCGGACTACCGTGTTGAGCATGTAGCGGTTAAAATCGTATTGCAGCCATGCATCCGGGAAATTGTTCCAGTGGGCAGGACGCGGGATCCACACCGGCGGGATGGTGTACACTTGCGAGTCGTTCTTGAGGGCGGAACTAGCCATCCAATAGAAGGGCAGCAGAAAAGTGAGCGCCAGCACGATCAACAGGAGATACCTGAGAACGGTAGCGATGAGTGCCGGACCGCTGCGTGGGTGTGCCCGTTCACGTTTCGCAACGGTCACAGTGATGGAAGGGGTTGAGGCTTGTGCTTGAGTTGCCATCTTAGTCTTTTCTCCTCGACACTGCCTTCATTCTTCGCCGCCCCCATAGTAAACCCAGCGGGCCGAGCTTTTGAACAATACGATAGTGAAGGTGACAATGATCACAAACAGGATCCAGGCCAGGGCGGAGGCTTTGCCCATGCGAAAGTAGGAAAAGGCGTTGCGGTAGAGGTACACGCTGTAGAACTCTGTAGCCTGGTTGGGCCCCCCTGAGGTGAGCAACCAGGGCAGGACAAAGTTCTGGAAACCACCGATAAAGCCCATGATCAGGTTAAACAAGATGACAGGGGTGCACATCGGAACGGTGATGTTCCAGAATTTGTGCCAGGCGTTGGCGCCATCCACCGTCGCGGCCTCATACAGTGAGCGGGGCACATCCTGCAGGCTGGCCAGAAAGATCACGATGGCGTTTCCTTGAGCCCACATGTGGATCAGGATCAGGGAGGGTTTGGCCAACTCGGGGCTGGAGAGAAAGGGAATCGTAGAAAGTCCCAGCCCCGCCAGGGTGGAGTTGATCGCTCCGTACTGGACGTTGAGCAGGAAGGCCCACACCATGGCGGTCACGATGGCGGGCACGATAGCCGGAAAGAAGAATACGGCGCGAAACACGCTGCGGCCCGCAATCTCTGTATTGAGCAGGCTGGCCATCAGGAAGGCGGCTACCACCCCCAGGGGAGCGCTGAGCCCTACGTAGTAGAGCGTGTTGTACACCACCTTGCCAAAGTGGGGGTCTTCGGTGAAGATATCAATATAGTTCCCCAATCCCAGGAAAACCGGGGGATTTAGCAGGTCATAGCGGGTGAAGCCATAGTACAGGGATGATACCAGTGGGTAGACGGTGAAGAGCAGGAAACCGATCAACCAGGGGGAGATGAACAATAGCCCGAGCAGCAGGCTGTGCTGCCGCGTAGTGCTCTTGGAAGGTCGCCTGAGACTTAGTGTAGCCACGTAACTTCACCTCGACGCATTTTCACTCCAAGTCTTGATGCCCTGCGACTGTGGAGGCAATGGAGGTTGGGCAGGAACCATGATCCTGCCCAACCTACTTGCCATACCGGCTCTTTCAATCCGGCTTAGAATCCTGCCGCTTTGTATTCCTCTTCGGCACGCTTCTGGAATTCCTCGGCAGCCTCGGCACCGGTCATCTCGTCACGATAGACCTTCTCTCGTAGTTCGACGTATTGGGTCTGGACGTAGCCCGTGATGGGGCAGCGGGCCGGGGTGTGCCAATCCGTCGCCTCGTCTATGGACTTGATGTAGAACTCCAGGCCAGGATAGGTGGTGGGATCCACGGTTGCCAGGTAGGGTTTCAACGCCGGCAACCAACCAACCAGGTTGAAGATGATGTCACACGCGCCTTTGGTATTCACCAGTTCCGCGATCTTGAAGGCCGGCTCGGCATTCGGGGCTTCCTTGAAGAGCCCGATGTAGTGCCCACCGTAACCCTGGACTTTGTGGCCGCTGCGGCTGGCCGGCACCGGGGCCCAGGTGGCGCGGTTGAACACGGCGACCTCGGGCTTCTGAATCTGAGTCTCGCCGGGGTGCCAGTATCCCTCGATGAGCATGGCCTGTACTTCGGTGTTGAACGAGCCACCCCAGGTACCCTGGCCCTCGACCTGGCGCATACCTGCCATGTTGTCGGGCCCGGCGATCCTGTAGAACTCGCCCATGACGTCCATTGATTCGGCCATCTTGTCGTTGTTCAGATCGAAGGTGCCCGCCTCTTCGTTGAACCAGTCCCAGCCCCACGACAGAGCGGCGTAGAACCCGTTGTCGAACTGGAGCGACCCGCCCATCGCGTCGTAGGGATCAAAGCCGATCTGTTGCAAATTACCGGCAGCGTCGAACTTGGTCAGTGTCTCGTGCCACTGCAGACATTCCTCCCAGGTGAGCGGGGGATTGTCGGGGTCGAGCCCGGCCTCCTCGACCAGCCTGGCGTTGTAGTCCAGGCCGTAGCGCAGAAAGCCTTCGTTGGCTGGCACCCAGCACTGGGTACCCTTCCAGAAGCCATTGTCCCAACTGCCTTCCAGGAAGTCGGCCTGCTTGATGATCGTGCTGGCTGCCACCAGGCTCTCCAGGGGCAGCATCACGCCGCGCGCCGCATAGTCCAGGTATTGTCCTGAGGGGTGAGAGACAGCGTCGGGCGGTTCTCCACCCGACACGGCGGTGAGCAGTGTCGCGGCATCGAAACCGGTCTTGAGCTCGACGGTGTTGTTGCCCAACAGTTCCTTGGCCTCGGGCAGCGCCATGATCTGATCCCAGCATGGCACGTAATTACCCCAGGCGGCCCAGTACTGGAGGACGACGCCTTCCTCGGCCGGCGGTGCAGTCGTCGGCTGCACTTGCTCGACCGGCGGAGCGGTCGTCGGCTTCGGGCCACAGCCAGCCAGGGCTGCCCCCGCTGCAGTCAGGGCGCTCAGGCGCAGAAACTCACGCCGACTAAGTTTGTTCGCCATGTTCTGTTTCCTCCTATTTTGACTTCATGCGCATAGTCTGGTAAACTAGACCCGGTGTAGGGGTCATCATCTTCGTTGGCACGGGAGCGATGACCTCTACCTGACTTGACCTGCATCATCTGGGATACGCCAACACCTCCTTTCTGCTCGTGGGCAGTGAGGCTATGCTCGCCTGTGATGAGGCGAGAGGCGCGTACCGGGGATAGGCGTACGAGCATAGCCCGTGCGTAACCATTGTGAATAGTATAACAGGCGAGAGCCTGGACGTCTATGCGGAAAGGTGCCACATGTGTGCCAGTGAAGTGCCATTGTGGCGGTCAAACAGTGATGGACGATAACCAATCGGACGCAAGGGACGAGGGGGATGAGTACATCCCTGGCGTCCCCCACACCCCCAACGTACAGGAGCCTGAGGCTCCGCCGGAAACCTTCGTCAGCCAGGTCAAGGATGCTCTGGAACATCTGTACAACCTCGGCTACCTGCAACACCATCCCCTGGCGCAGAAGGATGGTGCGGATGGGTACATCCGTGCGGATGGGTACATCCGTGCTGGACCGGCCGAGGTGGCTCAGCCCATGGCCGGCCAGCACCTGCGCCAGGAACTGGCGGCTGCCATCGAGGGGCTGAACCCTGGAGCGGGCATCCCCTTCCTCGCTCCCCACGCCCGCCTATATAACCTGGTCCGCCTGCGCTACGTCGAGAGGTTGACGGTGCGGGAGGCCGGGCGCGAACTGGGGCTTTCGCTGCGCCAGGCACACCGGGACCTGCGGCGGGGGGAGGAGGGTGTGGCCACGTACCTGTGGACCCGTCGATTCCAGCCTCCTCAGCACGAGTCCGATGCCATGCAACTCTCGTCCTTTCAGGCCGAGATGTCCCGGCTGGTCGTCCATTCTCAGCCCACCGACGTGCGCGTGCTCCTGCAACGGGCCCAGGATGCCGTGGCCCGGCTGGCAGCCCAGCGGGAGATCCGCTTCTGCGCCCACGTACCAGCGGAGCCGGTGATGGTGACGACCGACCCGGTAGTAGCCGAACAGGTATTGGTCAATCTGCTCAGCCACGTGGTCCAGCAGTCCTGTCCGGGGTCGCTGGAACTGGAACTGACGGCCGGGGATGAACAGGCCTCCCTCAGCCTGGGTTGCTTGCCGGAACCTGCGACAAGTGACGTACCCGTGGCTAGCCTCTTGGTCGCCCAACTGGTGGACCACCTGGGATGGACGGTGAGGGAGGCGGAGGGAGCGGCAGGCAGGCGAGTCGTCACCCTGCGTATGGCGGTGCGTGGTCCTACCATACTGGTAGTGGACGACAACGAGGGCCTGGTCGAATTGTTGGAGCGCTATCTGACCGATCAGGCCTGCCGGGTGATCGCGGCCACAAATGGCCAGGAGGGCCTGCGATTGGCGGAGGAGGCGTCACCCGACGCCATCGTGCTGGACGTGATGATGCCGGGGATGCATGGGTGGGAGTTCCTGCAGAGGTTGCGCAACCAGCCACAGACGCGCGACATTCCGGTGCTCGTCTGCTCCATCATCAACAACCCCGAGCTGGCCTATTCGCTGGGGGCCTCGCTCTTCCTGGCCAAGCCGGTCAGCCGGGACGGTGTATTGAACGCGTTGCGGCAGTTGGGCGTAGTGTGACCTAATCCGTAATTCGTAATGCGTAATCCGTAAGGACCTGAAGCACACGTTACGCATTACGCATTACGCGTTACGCATTACGCATTACCTCCGGCACCGCCCGCTCGTCATAGTGCGGCTCCAGCAGGCCGACGAAGGCGCGCAGGCAGCGCAGGACCTCGGCCGGGCTCAGCCCATCGGTGCGATAGAGCGAGATCTGCCGGCCACCGCGCTGCGCCAGCGCGTCCTCGGCATAACTGGTCGCCGTCACCAGCACCACGGGCACCTGGCCCAGGTGCGGGTCGTGCCGCATTTCATCCAACACCTGGAAGCCATCCACGCCGGGCATGATCAGGTCCAGCAGCACCAGGTCAGCCCGGCGCGCACGCAGCGCCAGCAGGCTCTCCTCACCACCGTAGGCGCGGCGGACGTCGAAGTGTTTGCCGCTGGCCTCCAACATGCGCGCCACCAACTGGCAAAAGTCCCGGTCATCGTCCACGACCAACACGTCGTGAACGTCCCCCACCCGTTCGATCTCGCGCAGCAGTTGCGCGGCAGTCACCGGCTTGGTCAGGCAGGCCACCACCGCCAGGTCATCGGCCAGCCAGGCCTGGCTGGGCAGCGAGCACTTGACGATGGGCACCGGGACAGGGCCGGCCATCCCTGGGCCAGCGCTGTCCCAACGCTCGGGTTCCCCTGGCGGCGCGTTGAGGACCACAGCCTGCGGATGGTGCAGCAACACCTCCTCGACCAGGCGATCCACCTGCTCCACCTGCATGACCTCGTAGCCCTCCAGGTGACGTTCGATCATGACTGCGACGGCCGGGTCGGGATCCACCACCAGGATGGGGGGATGCATCTCCGTCACTGGCGGCTCCAACGGGCGATCTGTGCGCAGGCGAGAGAGGGGCACGTACTGGCCAGGGATGGGCAGCGTGAACGTAAAGGTCGAACCTGCACCCAGCGCGCTCTCCGCCCAGATGCGTCCATCGTGCGCCTCCACAAAGTGCTTGCTGATGGCCAGGCCCAGGCCTGCCCCACTGTGCCTGCGCTGCAGCGAGCGGTCTATCTGGTAGAACTCCTGGAACAGGTGCGGCAGTTCGCCGGGCGGAATGCCAGCACCGGTGTCCGCGACGCTGATCACCACTTCACTATCCACCCGCTTCGCCTCCACGCGCACCATGCCCTCGTCGGTGAAGCGCGCGGCGTTGTTGAGCAGGTTCAGGAGCACCTGGCGAATGCGGGTGCGGTCTATCTCGAGGACCGGCAAGCCTGGGGCAGCTTCCACCTCCAGGCGCACAGGCCGGCCTCGGAAGAGCTGCTCGACGATCTCGACTGTGTCCCGCAGCAGAGGCTCCAGGGCGGTGGGCTCCTTGTCCAACGTAAATCCGACCATCTCGAAGCGGGAAAGCTCGAGCACGTCTTCGATCATCTTGAGCAGGTGGCGGCTGCTGTTATAGACCTGGTACACGTCCCGTCGCAGGGTGGGCGGCCAATCCACGGCGCCATAGACCTCGGGGGAGAGGTACATGACCTCGCTGAAGCCCATGATGATGTTGAGCGGCGTACGCAGCTCGTGGCTCACGTTGGCGGCGAACTGCTCCTTCATCAGCCGTGCCTCCTCCGCCTGCTTGCGGGCGACGATCAGCTCGCGCTGTGTGCGGTTCAGGATCGTATTGGCGATGTCCAGCGAGCGGTTGGCGTTGGCGAGTTTGACCTGGCGATCGCGCGCCTCGCCCAACAGGCGGTCGGCCCGCTGCTGCATGGTCCAGGCCCAACCCAGCGCAGTGTAGAGGATGTGCGCCGCCTGCCAGGCCAGCACAGTGCCCAGGACGAGTGCGATGGAGAGCGGGATCAACGGATACGCCCGGGCACCCTTGAGCGTGGCGCCTGCCGCCACTGCCGCGACCAGTCCCGCGGCGGCGAACCCACCGCCCGAGACCAGCAAGGAAGCGATGGGGATCAACGTCAGCCCCAAGAAGGGCAGCCAGATCTCGGAGGACAGACCCATGGCGGTCAGCAACCCGCCGGTGAGGCCCCACAGCAGCAGGTGGCGCGCCAGGGATGGGCGCGCGGCAGCCAGGGCCCTCCCGCTCCAACCCAATGCCACCAGTCCGATCGCCAACGGGACGACAAAAGCGGGCACGCCGCCCAGGGGCCAGAAAGCCACCAGCGGCCAGGTCACCACTACCAGCGCCGTGCCAACCCCGATCAGTGTCCACGCCACGCGGTCGGCCAGTTGGCCGCGCAACTCTTTCAGGTTGACATCGGGTCCATACTCAACCGTCGCCATATCACCGCCTCCTGGCAGGCTTGCTATCCCACAGCGAGCAACTCGGGCGCGTCGCTGCACATGCCGTCCACGCCGGCGCGGCGCAGGGCCGCGATCTCCTCGGGGCGCTCTTCGTGCCAGCAGATGATGCCCAATTCGGCCTCGCGCACGCGCGCCACCCATTCCGGCGTGAGCAATGCGCTGGGATGAGGGAAGCGCTCCCAGCAAGGGTGGACGTAGGTGGCATGCACGGAGTGGGCCAGCCCGACGGCGTCGAGGTGGAGGGAACCGAACAGGATGGACGTGGCCAGTTCCGGCAGCGCGCTCTTGGCCTCCGCCAGCCAATCGGGCCGAAACGAGCCGGCGATGCAGTGGGGGACAACGTCCTGCGCACGGAGCACGTCTACCACCCCAGGCACCGCCGCGCCGTCCTTGAGTTCGATGTAGGCGCCCAGTTGCTCGTCTTTGCACACCTCGATGGTCTCGGCCAGCGTCGGGATGCGCTCCCCCTCCCCCAGGTCAATGGCGCGCAGTTCGGCCAGGGTGCTGCGGCGTATGGGCCAGGCACGCCCGTCGGCGCCGGTGAGGTACGACTCGTGCACGACCACCACCTGCCCATCGGCGGTCACCTGCACGTCGCATTCCACCACGTCGGCCCCCAGGGCGGCGGCCCGGCGGAAGCCGAGCAAGGTGTTATCCGGTGCGTGCGCCGCCGCGCCGCGATGGCCGATGCGCAGGAAGCGATAATCGGCCGGGGCAATCTGGCCTGCCAGCCGGTCGAGGCAGGCGTTGACGCGGACCGGCATCCAGTCGCGCAGGGCCGGCCAGGGCACCACCACCCCCCCGCCCTCCCCCATGGGGGGGGGCTGGAGGGGGAACCGGAAGACCTGCGAAAAGTCCCAGGTGGGCTCGAAGGCTTGCTGAGACAGGTAGGTGTGGACCAGGCGAGTCTTGAGCGGGGTCACGTGCACCTGGCCCTGAATGTAAGGGGCCAGCAGGATGCCGCCCGCGCCGGCCAGCGCGCTCGTCTCCGAGCGCTTGAAGCGCTGCCGCCGCTCCTGGAACCAGGCGGGGGTGGGCGCGAAGGCGTGCTTGCCCGGTTCGCTGTAGAGCACCAGGTGGTCGCCATCCAACGCCAGCCCACCCCCCTCTTTCCCCCCCCATGGGGGGGGGACGCCCTCCTCTTTACTCCCACTATAGGGGGGGATGGGGGGTGCGTGGCGCATATCGCGATAGCGGCCGTGCCAACTGGCTTCGCCGCGCACGACGCGGCCCTGTGCGTCCACAAAGACCCACACGTGCTCCAGTTCGTACAGGTGCCCGATGTCCCAGTCCCACCAGATGGCGTACTCGATGGCGAAACTGGCGGGCGGCTGCCCGGGCGGGGCCAGTTCGACCTGGCGGCCGCGCTGAAAGGAGGGGGATGGCCCGTCCTGGCGAAAGATGGTATAGCCCGCCGCCAGCGGCAGGAAGGGCTCGCGGACATCGAAGCGCAGGATGGGCGAGTAGCGCGCGGCCAACGCGCGCGCCTCGTTGTCTTGAGGTGAGTTCCACAGTGCTGATAGGATAGGATCGTTGGACGTGGTCATGGTGCCGGTTGATTATGCTCCTCGTAGGATGGTCATAGTATCGCCAATTCAGCCTTTCCGTCAAGCAGCCCGAGGAGCAACTGGAACCTGGAATGAGCGCCATCTGCCACAGCGTCTCCTACTCCAGGAACATAGACTTGCCGCTGCCCAGTTCTCCTGCGCGATCGTGTTCTGGTTGTTGCAGGCCCAGTTGTCAAAGATAACCCAGGTCCCGCTGTTGCGGTCAATTCCGTAGGGTAGTCCATCTGAATCGTAGTGAGAGAAAACCGAAAGCTCCGAAGGATGACCTTCGGGGCCTCTTGGTCGCCGGTATTGCCGCCGGCCCTCGTGGGGCTCTGGGCAGGGGGCTTCTATGAGATCAAATTGTAGCAGGTTTTACCGCCCGCTTCAAGGGGCAAGTGTCTCGACTTGGGAGGGATGTTTGTTCCGCAAGGGCCGGACAAGCGGCCTTTTCAGGCAGCGATTGAGCAGCGACTGGCGCTGGGCAGCGGTCGGGCTGGCACAGGTGGAGCTGGAGAGATACACGGAGCGGGTCTCGCACCATCTGAGCCTGGAGGAAAAGAAACGCACCGCATTGCCACGGTGCTCTCAATGCAGCCAGAAATCCTGGCGCTCGATGAACCCACCGCCGGACTCGACCCAGGCGTGCGACGACGGTTGATCCGGCTCTTGCAGGCGCTACCGCAGACGATGCTCGCCGCCACGCACGACCTGCGCTTCGTGGCGGAGGTCTTTGGCCGCGCGGTCATCCTCGACGGCGGGCAGGTGGTGGCCGATGGGCCGACGCACCAACTCCTGGCCGACGAGCAATTGCTGGAAGCGCACGGGCTGGAGGCGTAGGCGGGATGAACCACCGCGAGCGATTGATGACGTCGATCCGCCATCAAACCCCGACCGCATCCCGTAAGAAACTATTTTAATGTGCGCCCTGCTTGACTTTTGCGCCATTCCGTACTAACATATTGGTTGAACGCAGCAGCAAGCCGATTCGGAAGGAAGGTGTGTATGCCTGACAAACCCTCATCTAACCAGGCGCCCCGGAGCCCGGCCAGGCAGCAGCGGCGCCGGCGGCGTGGGATGCCACCGGGGGTATCGCCTGCCGGCGTCCAGGAAGTCAACGTGGGCCGGCGACTGCGCGAACTGCGCGAGGAACGTGGCCTGTCCATCCGCGCTCTGGCCGAAAAAAGCGGGTTGAACGTGAACACGCTCAGCCTGATCGAGAACGGCAAAACCTCGCCCAGCGTCAGCACCTTGCAACAAATCGCCATTGCGCTTCAGTCGCCCATCACGGCATTTTTCGAAACCGGCGCGCCCAAGAACAGCGTAGCGCACGTCAGGGCCGGCAGCCGCCCGCGCGCTGCCTTCGCGCACGGCACACTGGAAGACCTGGGGGTAGGGCTGTCCGAGCACTCTATCGAGCCATTTGTCGTTACGTTGCAGTCCAACGCCGACAGCGGCGCACACCCGATCGTCCACACCGGTCACGAGTTCGTCTTTTGTCTGCAAGGGCGCATCGCATACACGATCGAGGAGCACACCTACCTGCTGGAAGCGGGCGACAGCCTGCTGTTCGAGTCGCGCCTGCCGCACCGCTGGCAGAACGTGGACGCCACGCCTTCGCAGGCCATCCTGGTGCTCTGTCCCTCCGACGAGCGCGACCATCCCACCGAACAGCATTTCAGGGCACAGGAAGCAGAAAGCCAGTAGTGAGAAGCGCGCAGGGCGAAAAGCCTGCTTATTGCTTCACCATCCCCAGACTGAAAGGGGACACAAAATGAAGATCGCTGCAATTACCGACGACGGACGCACGATCAGCCAGCACTTTGGACGCGCGCCTCATTACCTCGTTGTGACCGTCGAGGACGGGAAAGTTGAGCGGGCGCCGGGGACAGGAGGTGCTGGCCGTGGGCGCGGCCTTCACGCTGGGCGTGTTCCTGGCCTACCTAGCGGTGGGGCTGGGCTTTTACAAGGTGCTCGACCTGTTGGGCGACTGGCTGACGACGCTGAGACGCTGGGTGTACGGACTGACCGGCATGTTCTGCGCCGTGCTGGCGGTGTTCAGTTTCACCGATTTCCTCAAAGCGCGGCAGGGCGAGATCGGTGACATGGCGCTGAATCTGCCGCATGCTTTGCGGATGCGCATCAACGCGGTTATCCGCCAGGGCCGCCGCTCGCAGGCGTTCGTGGCCGGCTCTTTCGTCACCGGCGTAGTCGTTTCCTTCCTGGAACTGGCCTGCACCGGCCAAGTCTACCTGCCCACCATTGTCTTCGTGGTGAGCCAGCCGGCTACGAGGGTGCGCGCGCTCGCGTTCCTCGTTCTGTATAACCTGCTGTTCATCCTGCCATTGGTGGTCGTGTTTATCCTGGCTTACTACGGCGCGACCTCGAAGCAGTTGACGCGCTTCCTTCAGCGGCGAGCGGCGGCGATCAAACTGAGGATGGCGCTGCTGTTCGCCGCCCTGGCGGCCTGGCTGCTCTACTCTATCTTTTCTTGATATCGTCTGGGAGAGGCTCATATGGAGGAACAAGTCCACTATTCTGCCAAGGTGATCGAGGAGGCTGCTCACCCCAAGAACGTGGGGCGTATGCCAGAGTCGGATGCCTGGGGGATCATCCGCGGCTGTTGCGGCGACACGATGGAGGTCTACCTGCGCCTGGATGGGGAGAGAATCCGGGAAGCGACTTTCGTGACCGATGGCCACGAGTCGGCCATCGCCTGCGGCAGCATGCTGACCACGATGGTGCGAGGGATGACGCTGGAGGAGGCCGGCGCGATTGAACCGGAGGACCTGATCCGTGCCCTGGACGGCCTTCCCGCATCCAAGCGCCACTGCGCCAAGTTGACGGTCAATACGCTGCGGGAAGCCATTAGCAACTCGCGTGCGCGAAGCGCGCCGTGAGGTGTGGGGAGCGCAAACGCACCGGGATGGAGGGACGACGTGCTGCGACAGACCAGCGATCACGCATCGGCAGCGCGCGGAGAGGCCACAGGCGTTATGGCTGGCGCCTCGCGCCTGATTGCCGTCATTTCCTGTGCGGCAGCCATCGGCGCAATGGTCTACGGGCTCGTGATGCCTGGGCAGCCAGCGGGCGTCTCGCTGCAGGCGACGTCCTCCTCTGTGCCCCTTGTCACTCTGTCCGCCGGTTCATCGCTTTCCAGCCCGACTCCCGATCCAGGCCGCGCTTCGTCTCCACCCGCTCGCCGTGTCGGCATCGTCGCCGGTCACTGGGGGAACGATTCGGGAGCGGTGTGTCCTGACGGCTTGACCGAGGTCGAAATCAACCTCGACGTCGCCCGGCGAGTCGTCCACACCTTGCAGGATTTGGGCTATCAGGCTGAACTGCTGGAGGAGTTCGACGCGCGCCTGGAGGGGTACCGGGCCGATGCGCTCGTTTCCATCCACGCCGATTCGTGCGAGGATTACCCGGACACCACGCCGCCGGCCAGCGGGTTCAAGGTCGCCAGCGTAGAGGACAGCCTGGCACCAGACATGGAGGCGCGGCTGGTAGCCTGCCTGGCGCGATGTTACGCTGCCCGCACCGGCATGTACTTTCACGCCAACAGCATCACATACGACATGACCCGCTATCACACATTCTACGAGATTGACGGCCAGACGCCGGCTGCCATTATCGAGACCGGCTTTATGAGAAAGGATCGCCACATACTCACCGGACAGGCTGACCGGGTGGCGCAGGGCATTGTGGATGGTATCGTCTGCTTTCTCGACGGGGGGCCGTAGTGGTGGGGACAAACTTCAACTTGGCGGTTGCAGAATTGGACGTGTCAAACGGAGGGTATGATGCCGAAATCGGAACGCTTCTTGCTCATCGGCCTGGGTGTGATGGTCATGCTGGCGGTGGCAGTTATTCTCGTCGGGCCTTGGATAGCGCGGCTGCAGCCCATCTCAGAAGAGCAACAGTCCCCTGGGCAGGTCACGACGGAGACGATGCCCGCGCGCGTGATCGAGATCCTGGAGGAAGGCACGGTTGACCTGGGCGGGGGCGGCACGCAGCCCTACCAGCGGGTGCTCGTGCGCGTCGAGGGTGGCTCCCTGGCGGGGCTGGAGGTCGCGGTCGAGGAGGGGACGATCAACATCATCAGCCAGGAACGCCTGTTCCGCGTCGGCGACCGGGTATACCTGGAGCGCACGGCCGGCCCGGGCGGCGAACGCTTCTACATCTCGGACTTTATACGCACGGCGCCCTTGTTCTGGATCGCCGTGGTGTTCGTAGGATTGGTGGCGCTGGTGGGCCGCGGCAGGGGACTGCGGGCGGTCGCGGGGACGCTGTTCAGCCTGGTGGTGATCTTTGCCTTCATTCTGCCCCAGATCATGGCCGGGCGCGACCCGGTGGGCGTGAGCATCGCGGGTGCCGTCGTACTGCTGGCCGTTTCCACCTATCTGGTCTACGGGTGGAACTTTAAGGCTCACGCGGCGGTGACGGGGATGATACTCAGCCTGGCGTTGACGGGCGTGCTGGCCTGGGCGTTCGTGAAAGCGGCGCGGCTGACCGGCATGAGCGAGGAGGCGGGCTTCCTGGTGTTCGAACTGGGGCAGACGATCAATCTGCAGGGACTGGTGCTGGGCGGGATCATCATCGGCTCGCTGGGCGTGCTGGACGACATCTGCGTGGGGCAGGCTTCGGCGGTCTTTGAACTGGCCAACATCAACCGCGAATTGAGTTGGTACAGGCTCTTCCGCAGCAGCCTCAACATCGGGCGCGACCACATCGCCGCGATGGTCAACACACTGCTCCTGGCCTACGTGGGCGCTTCGATGCCCTTGATGCTGGCCTTCATGCTCTACCCGGAGCCGATCTGGCGGCGGGTCAACCGTGAGCCGGTCGCCGAGGAGATCGTGCGCACGCTGGTGGGCAGTGTGGGGCTGATCCTGGCCGTGCCGCTCACCGGCCTGATCGCCAGCCTGCTGACCCGCTGGGCGGTGCGGCGAGGGGAGGCCCGGGCGCAGGCAGCCATCGCACAGCGTGGGCAGACAGGGGCTCCCTGGGATGGCTCCGCCGCAAAGAGGTAAGCGGTGGGCATTATTCATTGAGGCGGGTCTTTCAGTGAAGTGCGGGGAGGATGGAAGCGTGGTGCTGCGATGGCCCATCGTCTGGGCGACAGTGAGCGCGATCGGCATGCTGTTCCTCGGATGCGCGCCGCGGGTGGCACCGGCGCCCACCCTCACACCAACCCTGCAATGGGACCGGGATGCTGCGCTTCTTCCTGCGCCAGTCCATTCGCCGACGCCGGCGCCTGCTCCGACGACAACACAACTGGCGTTCACACCGGAGCCGCCACCGGCTTCCACTCCAACACAGGAGGCAATGCCTGTGGAGTTCACCGTCGTCTACGATAACAACGTTTACGATGCGGCGCTGCGCACCGCCTGGGGCTTTGCCTGCTGGGTAGAGACTCCCGAGGGGACGGTGCTCTTTGACACCGGCGGCGACGGCCCCACACTGCTGGGCAATCTGGCGCGAATGGGCCTCAATCCGCAGATGATTGACGCCGTCGTGCTCTCCCACGCCCACGGCGACCACACCGGCGGGCTGGCGGGGCTGCTGGATACGGGCGTCCGGCCGGTGGTCTACGTTCCGGCGGCGTTCCTCGCCTCGTTCAAGGAGAATGTCCGCGCCCGCGCTGACCTGGTGGAGGTGACCGGCCCCGTCGAGATCCTCCCCGGCGTCTACACAACCGGCCAGGTGGGTTCGGGCATCGTCGAGCAGGCGTTGGTGGTGGAGACCGGGGAGGGCCTGGTCGTCGTCACCGGCTGCGCCCACCCCGGTGTCGTGGAGATGGTGCGCCGGGCCAGGGAGGCTTTACCCTCACCCCGTCCCTCTCCCTACCAGGGAGAGAGGGGGGTGGCGCTGGTGATGGGCGGCTTCCACCTGAAGGACACCGGCCAGGCCCAGATCGAGGCCATCATGGCCGGCTTGCGCTCCCTGGGCGTGCAGCGGGTCGCGCCGTGCCACTGTACCGGCGACCGGGCGCGACAGATATTCGCCGAGGCGTTCGGCGCAGAGTTTTTCCCGGCTGGAGCCGGTTGGACGGTCACTTTCAGATGAATCTGCCCAGGACTGTGACACTCACCGTGCAGCACGTGGACGGCCTGCGCTTCCGGGCGACGGTGGGGGAACACATCGTGGCCGTGGATGCCTTGCCGGAGGACGGCGGCACGGGCGCTGCTCCGAGCGCGCCGCAGTTGTTCGTGGCTGCTGTTGGTGCCTGTATGCTAGAGTTCGTGGCGAACTCCTGCCGACTGCACGGTATCCCGTTCGAACGATTGAGCCTGATGCTGGACTATGTGGAACAGGCGCAGCCGCGCCGCGTCGGCGCGATCGAGGCGACGCTCTGCATCGAGCCGGAGCCGCCGGAGGAAGTCAAACGCCGGCTGATCGGCGTGGCCCGGCACGCCACCCTGGCCAACACGCTGATACGTCCGCCGGAGGTGGCCATCCGGTTCGCAGAAGGAGGTGATGCCATAGGAGCAAACTAGGCCACAAGAGGCACGTTCAAGTCACGAAAATCGCGATACGCCAATCAGGAGGTTTTCTATGGGCAAGGAAATGGATTCCTGCGTCAAGGCGGCCGGCGGCCCGGTAATGGCTCAACCGGCTCCCGCTGCGGGCACACCATCACCAAAAGAGGAGGTCAAAATGACGACGGCTCGTGTTGGCAAGGAGGCGCCGGACTTTGAAGCCTCGGCCTACGTCCATGGCGAGGGCTTCAAGAACGTCAAACTGTCGGATTACCGGGGCAAGTGGGTGGTGCTCTGCTTCTACCCCGGAGACTTCACCTTCGTCTGACCGACGGAACTGTCGGCAGTTGCCGCCAGATATCCGATCTTCAAGGAGCTGGGCGTTCAGGTGCTCTCGGTCAGCACCGACAGCCGCTTCACCCACAAGATTTGGAATGAAGAGGAACTGTCCAAGATGGTGGAAGGCGGCATTCCCTTCCCGATGTTGTCCGATTCGGGTGGGCGCATCGGGACGGTGTACGGCGTGTACGACGAGGCGGCTGGCGTAGACGTCCGGGGCCGTTTTCTCATTGACCCCGACGGCGTCATCCAGGCGCTGGAGGTGCTCACGCCGCCGGTGGGGCGCAACCCGGACGAACTGATCCGCCAGATCCGCGCCTTCCAGCACACGCGGGCCACCGGCGAGGTCATGCCATCCGGCTGGGAGCCGGGCAAGCCCACCCTCAAGCCCGGGCCTGACCTGGTGGGCAAAGTGTGGACGGTGTGGAAACCCTAGATGCCGGTCTACGAGTATCGTTGCTGCGATTGTGACACGACGTTCGAGGCGCTGGTGCGGGATGGCAAGGCTGCTGTTTGCCCGCACTGCGGTGGTTCGTCGCTGGACAAGTTGCCGTCTGCCCCGTTCGTTCTCAGCGGGCAGACGGCCCGCCCGGCCGGACATACCTGCTGCGGCCGAGAGGAACGCTGCGCCGCGCCCCCCTGTTCCGAGGGGGGCGCGTGTCGGCGCGGATGATGTTACCGTGGCATGTTTGTGCTGCTCAAGTGGTTCTTGTGGCTCAACACAGGACCGAAGGCGATCCGACCTGTCCTCATCACCTATTCCTGGACATGCTGCTCCAGCGGCCCGCCCAACTGTCCCAGTGCTTCCTGGAGCCGGGTGTTGGCCTGCTCCAGGAAGCGCGCCGCATCCAGCAGCGCATCCCGCGCCGGCCCGGCCTTCTGGGCCCACTCTCGGAATTCGCCAGCGTGTTCGCCGTTATGCTCGATCCAGTGAGGTAACAACACGCGCAGTTTCTCAGCGTCCTCCATCGTCCCCCTCCTCCAGCGGTTCCAGCAGCACGCGATGCTTGAGGAAGTCAATACGGCGGATGCGGCCGCGCACGACCCTGGGCTCCTCGAAGAAGGTGGCCAGCCGCACGCCGTCTTCGACCGGCTCCAGCCAGGTGACCTCGCGCGCGATTTCCCGCTCTCCCAGGTAGATAGTTGCCTGGCACATGGTTATTCTCCCAGACAAAGCTCGCTGAGGTCGCCGGTCGACGGGCTCCCCCAGGCGCCAAGACGGAACCGAACCCAAGTGGATTGGCTGTCCCTCACTTTCATCCGGTCTGCCTCCTTAACACAATGATCGTTGCGCTTATCGCCTGGCCCTCAGAGGCCCAGGCGAGTACCCGCCGGGCAGGGGCGCACGATGCCTGGCCCCAATGTGAGCAGCAAAGAGTGAAAAGCGACTTCCCCCGAGCAGCGGTTCAGGTAGACGCGCTGCACAGACTCCATCTCCAGCAGCGCCTGGCCGACACGCTGGAGATGGTTTGGGCTGGCGCCGGCGAGGTACGTGTCGCTGGCAATAGCCGCGATCGGGCGCTCGAACGAGCGCTGCACGTGCATGAGCGTGTTGAGCAGCCCGGCGTGGCAACAGCCGCACAGCAGAATCAACCCTGCGGTTCCCTCGATGACCAGCGCCATGTCGTCCTGGTACGGGTCGGGGACCCAGCCTTCCCCTTCCCGTACCAGGTGGTGGGGGCTGCCTCCCACGGGTTCCGGCGGAGCGCGATCTCGCCGGTCGTCCATACGCCGGGCAGGATCTGCTGCGGTTCGGCAATCAGGCGCAGCGCCGCCCGCGCTGCCACCACTTCCCGCGCCAGCGGCAGGCCGATGAACTCGGGCTGCTCTCTGCGCTGCGCGAACCGTTCTCGGAAGAGGTCGGGATGTGCATAGAACGGGAGGCCAGGGCGGGTGCGCTCCAGCAGCGCCGGCAGGCCGCCGGTGTGGTCGTAGTGTGCCGCGCCCGTCCCCGATCTCGACCAGGAATGCCAGCCCGTGCTCACCCCACAGGCGCGAGCCGGACTGGACGGCGTTGTCCACGATACAGGTGATCTTGGGTTTGCCGCTCATGGTTTTCGCACTGGCCACTTCTGTTCTGAGCCCTCCATCACGCTTCACGGATCATCTGCGTTCCGCATTTCGGGCATTTCTTCTGGTAACAAGGCACGCCTGCCTGATGCGGCTCGCGGTGCCCGCAGTTGGGATTGGGGCACACGCAGGCGCCGCCCGGCCCGGCGGCCTGGGGGCCGCCCATGCGGCCCGGCCCGCGGCCTTGCCCGCGGCCGCCGCCTGCTCCACGACCTCGACTCATCTCACTCACCTCCTCTCATCCTGTCTATCCGCGCCGACACGTACCACCCCCTGAACAGGGAGGCTCGGCGCACCGCTCTTCTCGCCCACAGCAGGTGTGTCCCGCCTGCCGGGCCGTCTGCCCGCTCAACACAAACGGGGCAGAGAGCAACTTGTCCCACGACGCACCGCCGCAGTGGGGGCACACGACGCTGGTCCCCGTGCGCACCAGCACCTCGAACGTCGCGCCGCAATCCCGACAGCGATACTCGTAGATCGGCATACACCCTCCTCACTCTCTTGCGAACCGGATGGTCACCTCTGGCGCGCACGCCAGCGTGTTGACCAGGGTGGCGTGCTTCGCCACGCCTAGTAACCTCCGCTTCATCTCCTCAGGCGGCTGTGGCTCGATGCGAACCTGCATGTCCACCGCGCCGAGGCGACGTGTCTGTCGCTACCGAAAGCGGCCGTCCGCCTTTTGGACTTGCGCCTGCCCCCTGGCCTGCTCCAGCCAGCCTGTGCGCTCCGCCGCGTGCTGGTCGAACTCTGGGACATACGGCTTTATATCGAGCAGCGGCGTTCCATCCACGATGTCCACGTTCTCGACGTGCAGGACGTTGCCCTCGACGCCGAGCAGTTTCACGACGGACAGCCCAATGGAGTTGGGGCGCGTCGGCGCGCGGGTAGCGAAAATCCCGCGCGGGCGGGAATCCAGGAAAGGCGTTACGGTGAGCCTTGATTCCCGGACGAGGTGGAAGTGATACAGCAGGACGACGTGGGAAAAGCCGTCCAGATCCTGCAACCCCTCGACCAGTTCGGGCAGGACCTCGACCGAGCCGCGAATCCCGGCAGCCGCCGTGGGCTGGATGGGCACTCCCTCCACGTCCCGGAAGGGGCTGTGAATCGTGCCGATGGGTCGGTAGACGATGCGCATCAAGCCTCCAACCTGTCCAACCGCTCCATCACCTCGGCTACCTGTCTACGCAATTCGCCGGCCGTCTCCCGGAGCGCAGCGATCTCCTCCTCGCGGGAAGGAATGGGAACAGCGGGTGTGGGGGCGGCAGCGCGGCGGCCCATGCCGGCGTGCGCCGGTCCGCTGGCGCTGCCGGCGGCGGACAACTCGCCGGCCTTGTACGCCTCCACCGCCTGGCGCACCGTCCCGCCGCTATAGAGGTAGACGGGGACACCGGCGGGCTGGAAGACTTGAAAGGCGTTGGGACCCACATTGCCGGTCACCACCGCCTGCGCCCCGCGCTCGACGACGAATTGCGCCGCCTGGATGCCGGCTCCGCCGGCGGCATTCGCCGCCGGATTCTCCACGGCCTCAAACTGCATCGTCTCGGTGTCGACGAAGAGATAGATAGGGCAGCGCCCAAAGGCGGGATGGGCCTGTGCGTCGAGGTCTGCGCCGCTCGACGTAACGACAATCTTCATCTGCGTTCCTCCATCTGCAAGGTTAGAATATCGGCGTGCTTGGCCGCGCCGATGCTCGCTCGGCGATCTTTTCGGCGATCGGTGCGAACACGTCCACGGGATAGTCCTCGATCTCACCCGCGTCGCAGCGCCGGGCCAGCTCCGGATCCAGCGGCAGTTGCCCCAGCATGGGCACACCCAGTTGCAGCACCGTGTGGAACGCCTGGCTGGGGCCGAAGACCTCGATGCGCTCGCCGCACCGGGGGCAGACGGCGTAGGCCATGTTCTCCACCAGCCCGACGATGGACACCTTCATCTGCCAGGCCATCCGCGCTGCCTTGCGCACCACCATCCCCGCCAGGTCCTGCGGCGAGGTCACCAGCACCACCCCGTTGAGGGGGATCGACTGCATCACCGTCAGCGAGGCGTCGGAGGTGCCCGGTGGCAGGTCCACCACCAGTGTGTCCAGGTCTCCCCACACCACGTCGCCCCAGAACTGGCGGATCGCCCCGCCCACCAGCGGGCCGCGCCAGATGACGGCCTCGTCCTCGCTAGGCAGGAGCAGGTTGATGGACATGACCCGGATGCCGGTCTTGGTCTCGGCCGGCAGGATGCCCACCGGCCCCATGGGCGGCGTCTCGTGCAGGCCGAACATCCGGGGAATGCTGGGACCGGTGATGTCGGCGTCGAGCACGCCGACGCGCTGCCCCTGCCGGCGCAGCGCCACGGCCAGCAGCGCCGCCACCGACGACTTGCCCACGCCCCCTTTGCCGCTCATCACCGCCAGCACGCGCTTGATGGCATTCAGGTGCTCCGCCACCCCGGGTTCGCGTCCCTGTTTCTCTTTCTTGGGCTCCTGCTTGGGCCAGACGCGCGCTTTCTCCTCCTGCGTCATCTCGCGCAAACTGATCTGCGCGTCCCGCACCCCGTCCAGCGCCAGGATTGCCTGCCGGGCGTCGTTCGTGATGCGCTCCTTGAGCGGGCAGGCCAGCGTGGTCAGCGCCAGGGTAAGGCGCACGCAGGCATCCTCGATCTCCACGTCGTGCACCATCCCCAGCTCGACCAGGCTCTTGCCCAGTTCGGGATCCTGCACTCCGCGCAGGACTTCCAAGACTTGCGCCTTTTCGATCATCCTTCCTCCTTCGGTTCTACTCCAGCAGCGCGTGGATAGTGCTCTCCCTCACACACCTCCATGTGGGCATAATACCTGCTCACCAGGCGGTTGAGCATCTTCCGGGTTTCGTCGAGATCCTGGATCCACGCGGCCAGCACTTCGTCCCCGACGTCCGTGATGCGATAGACCCGCCGGGGTGGCCCCAGGGTTTGTTCCTCGTCCCACGTCGAAGTGACCCAGTCCCGGTCTTCCATGTCTCGCAGTATCCTGTAGATCGCGCTGGGGTCCATCGCGCCCAGGCCGAACTCACCCAATCCCTCCAGCAGGGTGTAGCCGTGGGCAGGCTCGTGGTGTAGGAGCAGGAGCAGCGCCGACTCCGCCATGCCGGCCGCCCGGCGGCCGTGCCCTTGTCCTCTTCTTCTGCGACTGCATCCAGGCATTCTTCTTCCTCACGCGGTCTGGTGGCTATCTGATGGCAAGTATACTATACTATATGTTATTTGTCAATAGTAATCAGACAATTGACAAATATCTATTGACAAATTACATATAGTATGTTATACTTGAAACGGCTCATAGGGGGTAAATGTGAGGACTTATTTGGATTGCTATCCGTGTTTCCTGCGCCAGGCATTGGACGCGGCGCGGTGGGCCGGGGCTGACGATGCCCGGCAGCGGGCGGCGCTCGACCGCGTGCTGGAAGCACTCCGGCAGATCAAGCCGGCGGCTACGCCGCCGGAAATCGGCGACCGGGTGCATCGTATCGTGCGGCAGGTGGCCGGGAACGGCGACCCTTACCGGGAGGCCAAGGCGGCCAGCACCCGCCAGGCATTGGCCCTGTATCCCCGGTTGAGGGAGCTGGTGCGAGAGGCGGACGATCCGCTGGGGGTGGCCGTGCGGTTGAGCATCGCCGGCAACATCATGGACGCGGCCCGCAGCCAGGAATGCGACCTGTGGGGCACGGTGGAGCGGGTGCTGGCGCAGCCCTTCGCCGTGGACGACGGGACGGCCTTCCGGGAGGCGCTCGCCAGGGCCGACAAAGTGCTCTACCTGGCCGACAACGCCGGCGAGACCGTTTTCGACCGGGTGCTGATCGAAGCTTTCGACGTGCCGGTGGTCTATGCGGTGAAGGGAGGGCCAACCCTGAACGACGCGACGCGAGAGGACGCGCTGGCCGCCGGCGTGGATCGAGTGGCGGAGATCGTGAGTACCGGCTCGGATGCTCCGGGGACACTCCTGGATCGCTGCTCACGGGAGTTCCGGCGGCTGTACGAGGAGGCCGGACTCATCATCGCCAAGGGACAGGCCAACTATGAGACGCTGAGCGAGGAGGGGCCAAGGGTGTTTTTCCTGCTGCAGACCAAGTGCCCGGTCATCGCCCGCGACGTGGGCGTGCCGGTTGGGAGTATCGTGCTCAGACAGGGATAGACGTAGGCGTGAAAGCTGAAGGTGAGTCAAAGTGAAGAAAATCGGCATCGTTATATGCAACCGTTACCATACCTGCGCAGGCGGAAAGTGCCTGCGGGCGCTGCGAAATCGGGAGGGGGCCTTTGCCCTGTACGAAGGCGAGGACGTCGAGCTGGTCGGCTACACTACCTGCGGCGGGTGTCCGGGTGGCAACGTGGAGTACGCACCGGCAGAGATGAAGAAGAACGGTGCGGAGGTTATCCATCTGGCGACGGGCCTGGTCGTCGGCTACCCGCCCTGCCCGCGCCTGCAGGCTTTCTGTGACTTTGTCCCCGTCAAGTACGGGTTGGAGGTAGTGATCGGCACCCACCCTATTCCGCAGAATTACTACCTGACTCATCAGGCGTTGGGGACCTGGCAATCCGCCAGGTGGCAAGAATACATCCAGCACGTCTTGACAGACAAAGAGACGCGGCTGGCATACGATTGACGATGGAAGGAGGTGAGTGACATGCCAGGATTCGATGGAACAGGGCCGCAAGGCCAGGGGCCGCTGACCGGCCACGGCGAGGGGTACTGCGCCGTGAGGCTGCCCGACGAGGCGGGGCAACCGGCTTATGGCTACGCCGGGTTGCAGGGAACGCCGGTGCGCATAGGCTCTCCTGCCGCTCAGCCCACGTTCGGGGCCCGCTTCGCCCGCTGGCTGCACCCGGCGACGTGGCCGGGGCGTGCGTTCGGGCGCGGGCGCGGTGCGGGCAGAGGGCGGGGCCGGCGTTTTGCCGGGTGGTAAGTCGCGTGCTCGGCAAGTCGTGACAGAAGGGAGGTGAGATGAGATGCCAGCAGGAGATGGAACTGGACCTATGGGAATGGGACCGATGACCGGGCGTGGGGCCGGCTACTGCGCCGGGTACGGCGCGCCGGGCTACGCAAACCCGATCCCCGGTCGCGGCTTCGGCATGGGCCGGGGGCGCGGCGGGGGTGGCCGTGGTTGGCGGCACCAGTACTACGCCACCGGGCTGCCGGGCTGGGCGCGCTTCGGGTATGCGCCGGCCTGGGGGGCGCCGCCGCCCGCAGCGTACGGCCCGTATGCTGCGCCGCCAACGCGGGAACAGGAGGCCGAGTTTCTCAAGACGCAGGCGGAGTGGCTGAAGGGGCAACTGGACGCCATCAGCCAGCGCATCACAGAACTTGGGCAAGAGAAGTAGCCGCGCCAGGCGGCGGAATGCGTCGGGGCGGGTGACGCTGTTATGACACTTCGCCACCCGCCCCGGGTCCCAAACTGGGTGGGGGGCCCGGCAGGCCCCTCACCCGGCGGACGAGTTCGATTATACCCTTCAACGGGAGGAACGCAAATGAGGATAGTGGTCACATCGGACGGTACAGACCTCGACGCCCCGGCAAGTCCGGTTTTTGGGCGCTGTGCTGCCTACGTTTTCATCGAGACAGATACGATGGTGTTCGAGGCCGTGGAGAACCCGGCCCTGGCTGCTCCCAGCGGCGCGGGCATCCAGGCGGCCCAGCTCGTCGTCGAGCGCGGGGCCCGGGCGGTGGTGACCGGCAACGTGGGACCTAACGCCTTTGCCGTGTTCCAATCTGCTGGCGTGCCCATCTATCTCTTCGGCGGAGGGACGGTGCGCGAGGCGGTCGAGGCGTTCAAGATGGGCAGACTTCAATCTATCGCCGGCGCCAACGTCCAGGCCGGGAGGGGGATGGGCGGCGGCATGGGGCGCGGGATGGGACGGGGCATGGGACGGGGCATGGGTCGCGGCATGGGTCGCGGGATGGGAATGGGCTGGGGAGCAGCACCTCCAACGCCGGCCGCAACACCACCTGCATCCGCCCCTGCCGCATCCCGCGAGGAGGACATCGCCGCTTTGAAAGAGGCGGCCGGCGAGCTGCAGGGGCAGTTGGCCGAGGTGATGGAGCGGCTCGACCGGCTGCAGAAGGAGGAGTGAGACATGCGTGTCGCAATCTCGGCTGACGATAACAAGGGGCTGGACAGCGTGGTCAGCCCGCACTTTGGGCGCTGCCCTTACTATGTGCTCGTAGACCTCGAGGACCGTGAGGTGCGGCAGGTCAGCGCGGTGGAGAACCCGTACTACGGCAACCACCAGCCGGGGCAGGTGCCCGCCTTCATCGAACACCTGGGCGCCAACGTGATGCTGGCCGGCGGGATGGGCCGGCGGGCGATCGACCTGTTCCGGCAGTGCGGCATCGAGCCGGTGACCGGGGCCTCCGGAACGGTGCGCCACGCGCTGGAGCAGTACCTGGGCGGCGCGCTGCAAGGGGCCGCGCCGTGCCGCGAGAGCGTGGCGCACGGCCACGAGCAGGTCGCCGGCGGGAGCGAATACGAGGAAGACGAGGCGGGCCGGCTGCGGGAGGAGATCGAGATGCTGCAGCGCCAGTTGAACGAGGCGACGGAGCGCCTGGACCGGTTGGCGGTGGGCTGAGGTGACAGCGCTGGAGATCGTCACGGTCCCCGATCCTATCCTGTCGAGCAAGGCCCGGTCGGTTCCCAGGGTCAGCCGGCGCGTGCGGCGTCTGGCCCGTGACATGCTGGAGACGATGTACGCCGCGTCTGGCGTGGGGCTGGCCGCGCTGCAGGTCGGCGTTCGCAAGCGGGTGATCGTCGTGGACGTGGGGGAGAATCCCATCGTGCTGGTCAACCCCGGCATCACGGCCGCCGAAGGGGAGCAGGTGGGGCTGGAGGGCTGCCTGAGCATGCCCGACCTGGTGGGGGAGGTGTGCCGGGCCGAGTGGGTGGTGGTGAACGGGCTCAATCTCCAGGGCCGCCCGGTCACCGTGGAGGGGAAGGCCCTGTTGGCCCGCGCACTGCAGCACGAGATAGATCACCTGGACGGCATGCTGTTCATCGCTCGCCTCACAGACCCCACGCGCCTGTGGAACGTGAGTGAGCTGAGCGCAGCGGCCGAGAAAGAGGCCGTCCACATCTGAGAAGGAAGTAGACAATCAAGCATGGCAACCGATTTCGACCATTTTGTAGACGAGCTTCAGCAGCAGATCATCGAGCAGGCGCGGGCGGTCTACTCAGACAAGGTTATTGAGGCGTTCTATAACCCCAAGAACCTGGCCCGCATGCCCGAGCCGGATGCATGCGGAGTGGTGCACGGTTCGTGCGGCGACACGATGGAGATCTACCTGCGGCTGAACGGGGAGAGGATCGAGCAGGCCTGCTTCATGACCGACGGCTGCGGACCGACGGTGGCCTGCGGAAGCACGCTCACCACGATGGTCCGAGGGATGTCGCTGCAAGAGGCGGTCAGGATCATGCCCAAAGACCTGCTCGATGCCCTGGGTGGCCTGCCCGAGGAGAGCGTCCACTGCGCCGAACTGGCGGTAAGCACGCTGCGAGAGGCCATCGCAAGCCGGTCTCGAAGGGTAAGCGCCAGGAGTCAGTAGCATGCCATTGTACGAGTACGAGTGTAAAGTCTGCGGCGTGCGATTCGAACGCCGGCAGTCTGTCACCGACGACCCACTGAAGGTCTGTCCCGAGTGCGGGGGCCGGGTGCACCGGCTGATCCAGCCTGCCGGGATCATCTTCAAGGGCAAAGGATTCTACGTGACCGACAACAAAAAGGCCCGGTCATCCACCGTGGCGCCGAAGGGCAAGGATCAGTCGAGAGAGATCGGCACGGGCAAAGCATCCGTAAGCGAGGCCCGTGATACTTGATGGCTCAACGACTTGGAGAGGGGACGATGGGTGCAGCCGGTTACCTTGGCCGCCTGCGCGAGTGCGTCGGGCACGATCTCCTGCTAAGCCCCGCCGCGGCGGCCTGCATCCGGGATGAGAGGGGGCGCATCCTGCTTCTGCGGCGCAGTGACGGAGAGGACCTGTGGGGCTTTCCCGGCGGCGCGGTCGAGCCGGGCGAGCGGGCCGACGAGGCGGCCGCGCGCGAGGTGTGCGAGGAGATCGGGCTGGAGGTGGAGCCGGTGGCGCTGATCGGCGTCTATTCCGGCCCGGAGTACGCCTTTGCCTATCCCAACGGCGACCGGGTGCAGCCGGTGACGCTCTTTTTCGAGTGCCGGGTCGTGAGAGGCGAGATCCGGCCGGACATGCGCGAGATCGTGGGCGCGCGCTATTTTGGCCCTGGGGACGAATTACCGCCCATGCGTCCCTGCTGTGTGGCCAAGGCTCAAGATGCCTTTGCGTTCCAGGGCCGGGCCTTCTTCCGCTGAGGGGGAAGTATATGCCAGTCTACGAGTATCGGTGTGAGGAATGTGGTGAAGGGTTCGAGCTGTTCGTGCGCTCACCTTCCCGGCAGGCCGCCCCCACGTGCCCCAAGTGCGGCAGTCGCAATGTGAAGAAGGCTGTGTCGCTGTTTGGGGTTGGCGGAGCGGCCGGCAGTCGTGCATCGGTGGCGTCGTGTAGCCCCGACTCTACCTGAACGTTGAGCCGCTAGGAGGCCGTGTGCCTCCAAGAGGGGGAATTCCTGATGACCAGGTTCAATTCCGGCTCGGGCGCTGGAGGAGTTCCACCTCACTAGACTTACCAGGAGGATTACAATGCACACGGTTGGCAGGCTGATTGGAGCGTTCAGGGACTTTGTACACAGGCAGAAGCGCAATTATCGCGTGGGGGTGGGTCGCGCCGCCGCAAACAGTTCCCTGGTCGGGCTCACTGGTCAATACAACGCGATATACGCGGTGGGCCTGGGGGCCGACCCCGTGCAACTGGGAAGTCTCAGCAGCGTCGGCAGCGCGATCAGCGCTCTCATCTCTGCACCCATAGGATGGTTGATGGACCGCTATGGCATCAAGCGGTTCTACCTGGTGGGTATAGTCTTGTCGGCGGTGGGCGGCTTGCTCTACGCGCTGGCGCACGATTGGCGCATCCTCGTCGCCACGGCCATGCTTGCCTCCATCTCTGCGAGGTTGAGCAGCACGGGCTGTAGCGTAATCTGCGCCGATTCGGTACAGAACAAGGACCGGGTGACTGCGCAGAACGTCTGCGGTACCCTGGCTTCGATAGCCTCTATGATCTCACCGCTGATCGCCGCCTACTTGGTGTCGCTCTCTGGAGGTATGACGGTCGAAGGCATTCGGCCCTTGTACTATATCCAATTTGTGGGATATGGGCTCGTTCTCGCCTTCGTGGCTGTCCAACTGCGCGAACCTCAACTGGGACAGACGGCTGATGCAAAGGCCGGGTTCGGCTTTCTCACTGACTTTCGTTACCTTTTCAAGGGAAGAAGGGAGCTTTGGCGATGGGTTGCACTCGTTTCGCTAACCGGGCTGCCTATGGCTGTGTTCTGACCGTTTGTGCAGCTTTACGCCCACCAGATCAAGGGGGCAGATCAGTACCTGTTGGGCGTCATGGCTAGCGCTACAGTTGTGGCGCAGGTTGCCTTTGGCATTCCGTTGGGGCGATTGGCGGATCGCATTGGGAGAAAGCGCGTCATCTACATGGTCACACCGCTGTGGTATGCCTCCAATGTCTTACTCGTTCTCTCGCCCAATGCGCTCACGCTGGTATTGTCGGCGGCCCTTCAGGTTTTCTATACCCTCTCGTCTGGTGTTACAGGTGCCATGACGTTGGAACTCGTTCCGCTCGAGAAGCAAGGGAAGTGGAGTGGTGTGCTTGGCCTCTTCACGGGGCTGCTCACGATTCCTGCCCCCATCCTTGGAGGGCTGATATGGAGGGAACTGGGTCCCATGTATGTCTTTCTGATTCCCGTGGTGTTCGACCTCCTGCTGAGGATCCCCCTATTGGCTACAGTGCCGGAGACATTGGACAGATGAATGCTCATGACAGAGTCAGAGATTTGGAGCGGCAGATAGAGGAACTGAAGAGCCGATGGCCTGCCCACTCGGTTCCGCCGGCGATGCTCCAACAGTTGGATGAATTGGAGGAGGCGTTGGAGATGGAACTGAACAGGGCTACTGAGAGTGCAGACGAAGTGCTATGTCAGCACTGATGAGCCGCTGAAGCGAGTGGATTCGATCTTGCAGGCAGCACGCCGAGGAGATTCTGGCGCTGTTCGACTGGACGAGCCTGGAGGCGGAATTCCACCTGATCACGCTCGACCGTTTCGAGGGATTGCTGAAGCATGCTTCGTCTCCCGCATGAGGGGGAATCAGGGATGGGCATCATTATTGCGCAGGTCAGCCTCCATCCGCTTGGGGGGCCTTTATCGGGATGGCGCTGATCGCAGGGGATAAAGCTCAGGAGGAAGGATGATGAGTATGCAAATCATGTGGGTAGACGCCACCCGCTGTACGGGCTGCGGCGCATGTGTGCAGGTCTGCCCCGTCGGGGCCATCGCCCTGGTGGATGGCAAGGCCCACATTGACGAGGAGTTGTGCACTGGCTGTGGAATCTGCGCGAGCGCCTGCCCAGAGGACGCCATCCAGCCCATCATCCACGGCGAGCTGGTCCCCGCGCCAGCGCGGCCGGTTCCCACCGCCTACCGGCCCGGTCCGCTGGCGGAGACGGCAGGCGCAGCGGTCGTCGCCACCGGTGTGGAACTATTGGCGAAGGCCGCGGGGGCGCTGGCCCGGGCGGTGGGCCGCTGGCTGACGCGGCTGTTCACGGAAACCAGGCCATCTGCTGCGAATGGGGTGTCTGTGGCCGAAGGTAGAGGCAGCGCCGGGCGCGGGCGCCGGGCGCGGCACCGCCGGCGGGGAGGATAGCGGTGCGAGATGGCGACGATTGAAGGAGGAGACCTGCTGTGGCCGGGAAGAGCGGTGTAACGCGCCGCCCTGTTCTGAGGGAGGCACGTGCAGACATGGATGATGGAAGGAGTAGCCTGGAATGATCATCACAGTAGCAAGCGGTAAAGGAGGCACAGGCAAGACCACCGTGGCGGTCGGCCTGGCGTTGAGCCTGGCAGAATCCGCCAAGCCTACCGCCCCGCTGTTCCTGGACTGCGACGTGGAGGAGCCCAACGCGGCGCTCTTCCTCTACCCCACCATCGAGGAGCACCGCGAGGTAGGCCAGATGATCCCTGAGGTGGACTTGAACAAGTGCACGTACTGCGGGCGCTGCGCCGAAGTGTGTCAGTACCACGCCATCGCCGTGGTCGGAAAGAAGGTGCTCGTCTTTCCCGAGCTGTGCCACGGCTGCGGTAGTTGCACGCTCAACTGCCCCACGCAAGCGATCCGCGAGGTGCTGCACGTGACCGGCACCATCGAGCGGGGATGGGCTATACTCCCCCCCGCGTCGGGGGGGCAGGGAGGGGTCGAGTTCGCCCAGGGGACGATGAACGTGGGGGAGCCGATGGCTGTCCCTATCATCCGCCAATTGAAGCGATGGGTGATCGCGCCAGCCTCTGGCATGTCCCATCCCGGCGAGCGGCCCGTGATCCTGGACGCGTCGCCGGGCACAGCCTGCCCCGTCGTAGAAGCGATGCGTGGCGCGGACTTTGTTCTGATGGTCACCGAGCCGACGCCTTTCGGCCTGCATGACCTGCGGCTGGCGGTGGAGGTCGCGCGCGACGAACTGGGCCTGCCCGTCGGCGTCGTGGTCAACCGGGACGGGGTGGGAGATCGGGGCGTGGACGCCTACTGCGCCGCCGGGGGAATCCCGATCCTGATGCGCATCCCGCTGGAGCGGCGCATCGCCGAGGCATACTCGGATGGCGTATCGCTGGTGCAGGCGCTGCCCGAGTACTGCCAGCAGTTCCTTAACCTGTACATGGCCATCGAGAGGCTGACAGCAGGGACGAAGCTGCCAGAGTACTGCCAGGAGTAAACCCACGATGAAGCAACTCGTCATGCTCAGCGGCAAGGGAGGCACCGGCAAGACGACCGTCGCGGCGGCGCTGGCCCATCTGGCCTCTCGTGAATTTTCTGTCGTCCTGGCCGACGCCGACGTAGACGCGGCCAACCTGGAGCTTGTGCTCGACCCCGCGAAGCAGGAAACGCAGGATTTTACGGGCGGTAAGTCGGCGGTGATTGAGCCGTCCAAGTGCACCGCCTGCGGCGCCTGCTACGACGTGTGCCGGTTCGAGGCAATCATTCCTGGCGACGAGGCGTATCGGGTGGACTCGATGGCCTGTGAGGGCTGCGCCGCCTGCTTCTACCAATGTCCTGCCAATGCGATTCGGATGGAGGAGCAGCGAGATGGACAGTGGTTCCGCTCCACGACCCGCTTCGGGCCACTCTTCCACGCCCACCTCTTCGCCGGGCAGGAGAACTCGGGCAAGTTGGTCACGCTGGTCAAGCAGCAAGCCCGGCTGCTGGGCCAGGATTCTGGAGCGGCGCTGCTGCTGGTGGACGGCCCCCCGGGCATCGGCTGCCCGGTCATCTCGGCCAGCGCCGGGGCTGACCTGGCGCTCCACGTGGTCGAGCCGACCGTCTCCGGCGTGCACGACCTGGAGCGCATATTGGCGACGACCGATCACTTTGGTGTGCGATCCTTGGTAGCCATCAACAAGGCCGACTTGAACCTGAAGCGGGCGGAGGAGATTGCCGCCTTTTGCGCGGCGCGCGATATCGAGATCGCCGGCCGCATCCCCTACGACGACGCAGTGACGGAGGCGATGGTGCAGGGCCGCCCGGTGACGGAATACACCGATGGCCCGGTGTCAGAGGCACTGAGGAGCGTGTGGGCCCAAATCAGAGAGTGGCTCTTTCCCGATGGCGCAGGAGGAGAGCGATGAGCGACCAAGATGTGCTGCGCGAGGCTATCCTCGCCCGCCTCTCCAGTGTCGTGGACCCCGAGACAGGGGCAGACGTGGTACGTATGCGGCTGATCGAGGACCTGGCAGTGGACGAGGCCGGCGTGGTGCGCTATACGTTCCGCCCCTCTTCCCCGCTGTGTCCTCTGGCGGTGGTGCTGGCGCTCTCCATCCGCCAGGCAGTGGCGGAGGTGGAGGGCGTGACTGGCCAGGAGATCGAAGTGATCGGCTACGTCAGGGCCGAGGAACTTAACGCGATGCTACGGGGACTGGCATAGCCAGGGAGAGGGAACGATGTGATAGGCCGCCTCGCTCCATAGGGGGCGAATGCCAGCGTGGATGATGATAGGAGGTGAATGCGATGGGACAAGGTCGTGGACGTGGAGGCGGCCGCGCGCTGGCCGCGCTGGCGGGAGTGGGCCAAGCCGGATGAGTGGTCCATTCGCTGCCGGTCCCAGAGGGAATAGAAATCCTCCTGGCTTTGGTGGGGGTTCCGTACCTGCTGCGGCCATGAGGAGCATTGCGTTGCGCCGCGCCTGCCTGCTCCGCGGGGGGCGCATGCCGGCGCGGATGATGAGAGGAAGGCGGTCGTGATTTCAGGTGCTGCGCAAGCTCCAGAGAAAACCGGGATGAAGCTCATCGAAGCCTATGTCCCTGACCTTTACAGCCTCAAGAGCATCGCGTATATCGCGGTTTGTTCCCTTGCGCCGCTTGTCCTGGCACATCTTATCAACCTGATTGGCTGGTGGGCGCCGCTGCTCTCGGCGGCAGCGTGGAACGTGTTGGCATTCTACTTGATGTCGAGGATGTCCCGGAACGCGGAGAAAATCCGTGGGCGTTATCGGGCGCAATATGGCGACCGGGCGTACCAGCGATTCTTCTACCGTTACGTCGTGCCGGTCATCGGCCCGTGCACGATTGGCTTCTTGATGATACCGGCTGTGGAAAACAGCTCGTTTCTCCCGGCGCTCTACCCCTACGATCGCGTTCTGTACCGGACGCTCTCGCCGTGGTGGGTTTTTGTACCGCTTGGTGTGCTTCTTCTGATTTTCTCGGTGCTGGCGATGCGTAAGTCAATCAACGGTGGCTTCGACCGCGACACGGAGTTTTTTCTGTACATCATCCATCCTGAGAAATCATTTCCGATTCAGGGCGGGGTGTACCAATATGTCCGCCACGCTCACTATGCGGAGGGTGTCTGGATGGGAATCGCGCTGGCGCTCCTGGCGCAGAATTTGATGGGCTTCGTTATGGCGTCTATGGTGATCCTAGAATGCTACGCCATAGCGCGCGTAGAGGATGAGGAGTTGATCCGCCGGTACGGGGCGTCGTTTGAAACGTACATCAGGAGCAAGCCGATGTTTTTTCCTAGGTTGAAGGATCTTGGCAGCTTCGTGAAGTTGGTTTTGGCCGGATCGTAGCGCTGTTAAGGAGTTCGAATGAAGCCTGAGCAATCTCTATATCGGTATCGCTTCACACACTTCACGGACGCCCTGATTCCCATATACAATCGCCTGTTCGAGGTGCTTGCCGGGCGCCAGCACGAGGCGTTTCGCGAGCACGTACTCGAACTGGCTGCGCTAGAGGGTGACGAGTGCCTGCTCGACGCTGGCTGCGGCACGGGGACGATGGCATTGCGCATCGCGGCGCGGTACCCCGGCTGCACGGTGCATGGCATCGGTCTCTCGCCCAAGATGATCGCGGTTGCGCGCCGCGATGCGGAGAAGCAGGGCTGGCGGTGGACTTTCGCGTCGGCTCGATCACCGACCTGCCGTATCCAGATGCTTCTTTCGAGGTGGTGATCACGAACATTATGTACCACCACCTCGACCTGGCGGAGAAGCGGCAGGCCGTCGCCGAGATCGCGCACGTGCTCCGTGGCCCTGAGCCTGTCGAAATTCGGCTGCTGTTCTTTGTAACGGGCAAGCTTGCTATGGGCATCTCGTGGGGGTTCCTGTTTGTGCAGGCAGCAGGGATGCGGTTGACCCCTTTCCCCGTCCCAGCGGCTCTCGAGTATGTCTCCATTGTTCTGCTTCTGCTGGGGATCGCTTTCGTCATCTCCGCTTTCTTGTACTTGGGAAGCGACTCCAGGTTTGGCGTATCCGACGATTTGGGTGGGCTGAGGACGACGGGGATCTATCGAGTCTGCTGGAATCCGATGTACCTGGGGTTCTACCTGGTGACGCTGGCTTCGCTGGTGTCGGCACCCCATCCGGTGAATATCGGCTGCGGGCTGGTAGGGATAGTCGTCCACCATCGCATCGTCCTGGCGGAGGAGCGTTTCCTGCTGAAGGAGCACGGCGCTTTCTACGAAGTCTACAGGCGTAGAGTCAGAAGATACCTGTAACCCTGACGGTTAAGAGAAAGGATGGGATTGTAGGTGAAATGCCAGCTATCTATCAAGCGGATTCTTGTCGATGGCACCATCATGAACGTGCTACTCACGATTGTCGTTTACGGATCCATCTATGTCAACCCGCTGTTCTGGATCAGTGACTATCCACCGGACATTCAAGAGGCGGTGGGTCCCGTTGACGTTCCCATCGGCCAGAAGCTCGTCGTGGGCGTGCTCCTTCTCTGCATTGTCGTCGGCGTACCACTCTACTCGAACGCTAGGCTAAGGCGACGGAATAATGGGGAGCTGTCTTTCCTGGCAGCCTTCGCCAGCAGTGCGCTGATCGCGTTTTTCTTTGCCGTGTGGGATCTGCTGATCCTCGATTGGCTCATTTTCGTTACGATTCAGCCGGACTTTATCGTGATCCCAGGCACAGAGGGTTTGGCAGGTTACAAGGACTACTGGTTCCACTTCGAGGTGAGCTTCCTGGGATGGACGCAGTGGATCTCCATCCTCGTCGCCGGCCTGGTCCTGGCGGGCCTGTCGATGATCCGGCTGGGCGGCAAGCGGCGACCGGAACCCGCTCAAGGGTGAGTCACCCATTGGGTAGCGCTTGTGTGAATCGAGTGGCTTATGATCTCTGAGCGTGAAAGGGCGCGAGCGCTGCTCAATCAGGCCTTGGCTGAGGCCCGCTCGCACGGCGCCGGCCGGATTACTGCATTGCACTTTGTGACATACGGTTCAGCGCAAGAGACGGAAGCGAGCTTGCGAAGGATACTGCGCGAACTGAGTGTGAACACCCTGGCAGAGGGCGCGCAGATTTTCGTCCGCGCAGGGCCTAAGCGGTTCATCTGCTGGAACTGCTGTGGGCTGCGCTTTGAGAGTGGTGAAGAGGAGGCGACTTGTCCGAACTGTGGGCACATAGCAACACAGATTCCTACCGACATCACGTTTGCATTGGACCATATAGAGATAGCCGAGGGCGAGGCATCCAGATGATCGCCTTCGGCCCGGTTCCTTCCAGGCGCCTGGGCCGCAGCCTGGGCATCAACAACGTCCCGCCCAAGACGTGCACCTATTCCTGCACCTACTGCCAGTTGGGGCGCACTACCAGGATGCAGGTGGAGCGCGGGCCGTTCTACGATCCGGAGGAGATTCTGCGCGCCGTGCAGGACAAGGTCGAGAAGGCCAGGGAAGCCGGGGAACCGGTTGATTACCTGACCTTCGTGGCGGACGGGGAGCCTACACTGGACGCCAACCTGGGCCGTGAAATCGAGCTGCTGAAGCACTCAGGCATCCCCATCGCCGTGATCACCAATGGTTCCCTCGTCTGGCACGAGGATGTTAGGGAGGCTCTGCTGAAGGCGGACTGGGTCTCGCTGAAGGTGGACGCAGTCGAAGAGGAGACCTGGCGCAGAGTTGACCGCCCTCGCGGAACGTTGAGTCTGGCTGCGATCCTCGACGGCGCGCTTAGGTTTGGGCATGACTATGCGGGAACGCTGGCGACGGAGACGATGCTCGTCGCGGGCCTCAACGACGGGCCAGAGAGCATCGCCAGGGTCGCCGATTTCTTGGCTCGCCTGCGTCCGGCCACGGCCTACCTGTCCATCCCCACCCGGCCGCCGGCCGAGGCGTGGGCGCACGCCCCCGGCGAAGAGGCCCTCAACCGCGCCTACCAGATCTTGAGCGAGAAGGTGGGACAGGTCGAATACCTGATCGGGTACGAGGGGGATGCTTTTGCTTTTACGGGTAGCGTCGAGGAAGACCTGCTGAGCATCACCGCCGTCCATCCGATGCGGGAGGACGCCGTGAGCGCGTTCCTGGCACGGGCAGGGGCCAATTGGTCCGTCGTCAAGCGATTGATCGAACGGGACCAGATTGTTCAGACCGTGTACCGCGGCGACACATTCTACCAGCGAAGGCTCAGGGAACGCGACTAGGGCCGGGAACCTACGCCGGAGTCGGCTTAACCCCGGGATCGGTAGCCTTTGGATGGAGGGAGTAGGACAATGTCCATCGGTACATTTGGGGCTGTATTGTTGGCCAGTTTTCTGGCATGTGCGGTCACGACAATCGGCATAAGGTACACGCTCTTAGCGCTGGCTGCGGGGGTATTGGTTGCCGTTGCCATCATCCTATCCAAGGGCTGATGGAAGACGTCTGCGACCTACCGCGTAGATATCCCCCCTCGCTTTTTCAAGGCCCTGGGTGACGGAACTCGGCTGCGCCTGGTGGCCCTGCTGGCCCTGCTTGACCTGGCCGTGCTGGCCGAGTTTGCCGCTGTGTTTTTCGGGCTGGCCGTGTGGGTGCTGCCGCGCCGGGTGGCGTAGGGCCTGATCGGGTGGCTACCTGGGCTGGCTATGCAGGCAGCAAGCCTCCTGACGCCGATTCTACCACATCCCCCAGTAGTTTGACCACTTGACAAACATCGCCAAGTGTGTATAATTGATATTGAGATGCAGTATCAATAAATGAAAGAAAGAATTGAGAGTTCTGTATCTGCAGCAGCGGGGGATTTGATGTACCGGCATCGCTTTACGGATTTCACGGACGCCTTGATCCCCATCTACAACCGGCTGTTCGTGGTGCTCGCCGGACGCAGGCACGAGGTGTTTCGCGAGCATGTACTCGAACTGGCTGTACTCAAGGGCGACGAGCGCCTGCTCGACGCCGGCTGCGGCACGGGCTTGACGGTGCTGCGCATCGCAGTGCGGTATCCGGACTGCGCGGCGCATGGCATCGATCTTTCGCCCAAGATGATCGCGATCGCGCGGCAGGATGCGGAGAAGCAGGGGCTGGCGGCAGACTTGCGCGTCGGCTCGATCACCGACCTGCCGTATCCCGATGCCTCTTTTGACGTGGCGATCACCAATATCATGTACCACCACCTCGACCTCGCCGAGAAGCGCCAGGCCGTCATCGAGATTGCGCGGGTGCTGAGGCCGGGTGGTCGTTACGTCTCGGCCGAGTTCGGGCCGCGTGTCCGCAACGCGCTGCAGCGCCGCCTGGCCAAGGGCGAGTACACTCTCTACCCGTCTCATCTGACCGAGGCCGGTTTGGTCATCACCCACGAGGAGCTGAGCACGTTTGCGTGGGGAAAGAAGGTGTTCTACCGGGTGGCGGTCAAGCCAGCCGAGGGTGATGCAGGAATGATGCGGAACCCTGGCGAGTGAAAAGGTGACCGTATGACTCAGACAAGTCGTTTAGCCGAATCACTGCACACCAGCGGCCGAAGGGTCACCCGGCAACGACGACTGGTGATGCAAGTGTTACAAGACAATCCGGGCCACCTGGAAGCGGAGGCGGTCTACGCCCTGGCAAAAGCCAGCGATCCCAACATCAGCCTGCCCACGGTCTACCGAACCCTGGCTGTCTTGACAGAGATGGGGTTAGTAGAAGATCATACGCTGGGAGAGGATCACGCTCACTTTGAGGCAGTCTCGGAAACGCCGCACTATCACTTCACCTGCCTGAAGTGCGGACAGGTGATGGAGTTTGACGCGCCCCAGGTCATGCAAGTGGTGCGCGCCCTGAGCGAACGTGAAGGACTGCAGGTCACCGACGTGCATCTGCTTCTCAGCGGGTATTGCGCTCAATGCCGGACAGGAGGCACAGATGCCAAGTCCAGGTGAACGAAGACATACTACCAGACCCGAAATCTCGCCTGAAACGCGACGCGCGATTGTCAAGTGGATCGTCCAGGCTGCCTTGGGTCTGCCGGCCTATGGTCTGCTTCTTTTCCTCGTAGCGGGCAGGTTAGACTGGGTTTGGGGTTGGGCGTTGCTGGTCGTCCTCGCTGCCGTTTTGGCCGCCCATCCTTTGATCCTGATCCCGATCAACCCTGCGCTGCTGGCTGAGCGTGAGAAAGGGCTCACAGACAAAGCGGTAAAAGCCTGGGACCGCTGGATTGCCGGCTTGGCTGCCGGGTTGTTTCCGATAGCGTCCTGGGTGGTTGCAGGGCTGGATGTGCGGCTTGGCTGGACGGAACCGATTCCATTGGCCTATCACGTGGGCGGCTTACTGGTCACGGTGCTGGGGTTTGCGCTGTTCTTGTGGGCGATGGCGTCGAACGCTTTCTTTGCCGAGGGGGTGCGCATCCAGAAAGAGCGTGGTCACACCGTCGCGACGGGCGGGCCGTATCAGTACGTGCGTCACCCTGGCTACACTGGCGCGATCCTGAGTGTAATTGCCACGCCGTTCTTGCTCGGTTCGCCGTGGGCGCTGGTGCCCGCCATCGCATCGGCAGCGTTATACGTGGTGCGGACGTATCTGGAGGACAAGACGCTGGGGAAAGAGCTGCCTGGCTATGAGGAGTATACCCGGCAGACGCGCTACCGGCTGTTGCCCGGTGTATGGTGATCCACGCTACACAATTGGAGGATAACGTGAAGTACTGGCGGGCCGTGGGGTTCTTTCTTGGCACATCTGTCAATCGAGATATTCGGAGGCAGAAATGAACGCTCACACACCTGTTGAACCATCAAGAGGAGAGTCCAATACATCCAGGGCAGTATTGAAGCGGATGCTCCAGGTTGTTATGACATACCTTATCCTGGCAGCAATCTTGTTTGTTTCGTCAGGGCGCATAAACTGGATTTGGGCGTGGGCTTATCTAGGCTCGGGTTTGGGTATACTCATTATCAACGTTTCAATCCTTCCCGCGGAACTGATCGCGGAGCGAGGTCAACCCAGAGATAACGTCAAGCGTTGGGATAAGGTACTAACAACCCTCGCCCAGGTCCCCACGTTGGGCGTACCAGTTGTGGCCGGCCTGGATGAGCGCTCTGGGTGGTCGCCTCAGCTAGTTCCAGCAGTTCATCTCGTCGGATTGACTTTCTTTGTACTGGGGCAAGGATTGTTTAGCTGGGCGATGGCGTCAAACAAATACTTCTCGACTTGCGTTCGCATCCAGATGGACCGGGGCCATACCGTGGCCACCAGCGGGCCTTACCGCTACATCCGCCATCCGGGTTACGTGGGATATACTGTGAGCTTTCTTGGAATGTCGCTGGCCCTTGGCTCGCTGTGGGCGATCATCCCGGCAGGACTTATCGCGTGCCTTCTTGTCGTGCGGACAGCCCTGGAAGACCGAACGCTGCAGGACGAACTCCCCGGTTACAAGGACTATGCCCAGCGAGTGCGTTACCGCTTGCTGCCCGGCATCTGGTAGCCTACTCTGTAACTTGTCGCCATTGGAGGTGACTCATGGAATTGACTCCTAAACTCGAAATTGGATGGCTCAACGGGTGGATTCTCCTTGCTTTCGAGTTTTTGATTCAGGGCTCCTTGCTGCTGGTCTTTCCAAAAGACGTTGTGTCTCGGCTATTTGACAGATCCGGCTGGAGTAAGAAGCAAAGGGTCTTTACAATCCTGGGCAAGGTGTTTTCGCTGGCCTGCCTGGTCTTGATCATCCTCACACCACTGAAAATCAACTCAAGTGCATTCATCGTGGGGTTGATTGTGTACGCCATTGGCCTGGCTGGCCTCGTGGTGGCCATGTTGGACTACAAAGGTACTCCGCCTGATCAGCCGGTGACCAAGGGGGTCTACAAGATATCGCGTCATCCCCAGATCGTTGCGCTATTTGTCTTGTTCTTGGGGATATGTGTAGCTATAGGCTCGTGGCTGGCTCTATTCGCGCTGGTGATGTCCAGGTTGTTGCAGCATTTTGGGATTCTGGCAGAGGAAGAGGTGTGCTTGAGGCGATACGGTGAGTCATATCGGGCCTACATGGAACAGGTGCCGCGCTATTTCCTGTTTTTCTGAGCGGTGTTTGCTCTCTTCGATTATAGGGAACATCAGTTGTCCAACCCGTGGGTTGGGCTGTACCGAGTCTCGCGGGGTGATATTGTCCATTGAGGTAGTTACAGGGAGCGAAAGTGCAGAGTTCAGCATCAAAAGACCAGGCACCCCCGACACCATTGTGTGATCTACCGGTCGGGGCGCGCGGCGTGGTGCGCGGGCTGTGCGGCGGGAGAGAGTTCATCGGCCGTGTCGCAGTGTTGGGGTTCACCGTTGGCGCCAAAGTGACGGCCATCCAAAACTATGGACGTGGGCCGATCATCGTGGCCGTGCGCGACACGCGCGTGGCGTTGGGCCGCGGCGAGGCCGCCAAGATACAGGTGGAAGTGATGCGTGATACGTGAGGTGCCACGAATGAACGGGCAAATCCGCAATCCGCAATCCGCAATCCAAAATCCGCTCACCGTCGCGCTGGCAGGGCAGCCTAACGTCGGCAAGTCCACCGTGTTCAACATGCTGACCGGCCTGGATCAACACGTTGGTAACTGGCCGGGCAAGACCGTTGAACAGAAAACCGGCGAGTTCGCGCACCATGGCCGGCCGATACGCCTGGTGGATCTGCCGGGCACCTACAGCCTGACGGCCAATTCCGAGGAGGAGCGCGTCGCGCGCGACTATCTCATCCGCGAGCAGCCCGACGTGGTGATCATCGTGGTCAACGCCGCCGCGCTGGAGCGCAACCTGTACTTGCTGGCTGAATTGCTGGCCCTGCCGGTGCGGGTCGTGGTGGGCCTGAACATGATCGACGTGGCCGAGCAACAGGGCATCCGCGTCGAGCCGCACGTGCTGGAAGCCGCGCTGGGCGCGCCGGTCGTGCCGCTGGTCGCTTGCCGGAACCAGGGCCTGGGCGAGTTGATGGATGCCGTCGAGCGCCTGGCCGCTGCGCCGGACGCTTTCAAGCCCAATCGTCCTGCCATTCGCGCCGCGCATCGCCCTGTGCTGCAAGAGATCCGCGCCCTGATCGCAGGCCAGGTGCCGCAGCCGTATCCTGAAGACTGGTTCGCGCTCAAGTTGTTGGAAGGCGACGCGGAAATCACGGACACGCTGCGCCAGGCCGCGCCGGAAGCGTGGGAGCGCGTTCACGCGCTGCTGAGGCGGCACGAGGATGCCTACCTGGACATTGCCGGTGGGCGTTACGAATGGATCGGACGCATGGTGCGCGCGGCGGTCGTCCATCCCAGGGCCGGCGCCGTCACGTTGACCGATCGCTTGGACAGAATCGCCACGCATCCCCTGTGGGGACTGGCGCTGCTGGTGGGTATCTTTGGCCTGGTGTTCTGGCTCACCTACACGGTGGCGCTGCCCATCGTGAATTGGCTGGATGGGGTAGTCATCAGGGGATTGTCTGAAGGTTTGAGGGCACTACTGACGACTACGCCGGGCTGGCTCTCCGGTTTGATCGTGGATGGAATCATCGGCGGCGCGGGGACCGTGTTGACCTTCCTGCCCATCCTGGTGATTTTCTTCGCGGCGTTGGGCATTCTGGAAGACGTGGGCTACTTTGCGCGGGCCGCCTACGTGATGGATCGCTTCATGCACTGGATGGGACTGCACGGCAAGTCCTGTCTGCCGCTGTTCCTGGGCTTTGGCTGCAACGTGCCGGCCGTGATGGGATGCCGCATCGTGGAAGACCGCCGCGCCCGGCTGTTGACCACCTTGTTGGCGCCGCTGGTGCCGTGCACAGGCCGCCTGGCGGTGCTCACGTTTCTCGCCCCGGCTTTCTTCGGCCGCGCCGCCATGCTCGCCTCGTGGGGACTGGTGGCAGTCAATCTGATCATTCTGGCACTCACCGGCATCGCCATCAACCGGCTGGTTTTCAAGGGCGCGTACACGGCGTTCATCATGGAGATGCCGCTGTACCACCTGCCCAACGCGCGCACCATCGGCCTGTTCGTCTGGCACAACACGTGGGCCTTTGTCAAGAAAGCCGGCACGATTATCCTGGTGGCGTCGGTCATCGTCTGGGGCCTCTCGACGCTGCCGGGCGGCGATGTGGAGCGCAGTCTGCTGGCCGGCCTGGGACGCGCGCTTGCGCCGGTGGGGAGACTGATGGGCCTGGGCGACTGGCGGTTGATCGTCGCGCTGTTGACCGGCTTCGTCGCCAAGGAGAATACGATCGCCACGCTCGGCATCCTGTTCGGGGCTGGCGGGCCAGGGAGCGGATTGGCGCAGCAAGTCGCCGGGGTGCTCACGCTGCCCGCCGCGCTGGCTTTCCTGGTCGTGCAGATGCTGTTCGTCCCTTGCGTGGCGACGGTGGCCGTCATCCGCCAGGAAACCAGGGCGTGGAAATGGACGGCCTTGAGCGTGGCGCTGCAACTGACGCTGTCGCTTGCCGTGGGCATCGCCGTGTATCAGGTAGGCAGATTACTCTGATGTGATGCTTCAATCTGGGAGGTGCATCATGGGTGCTGATCCGATCGCCAATCAACCACGCGCCAGGAAAGTCGGTCGCCTATTGAAAAGGTTGGCGCAGGTGCTCGTCGCCGTGGCCGCCCTGGCGGCCATGCTGTTCCTGTCGTCGTGGCGGCTCGATTGGGTGATGGCATGGGTATACGTCGGCACGTTCGCCGTGGTACTGACGGCGATGACCGTCTACCAGGAACTGGGCAACCCCGAACTGGTAGAGGAACGCTCTGAACTCAAGCCCAGGGAGGGGGTGCAGACCTGGGACGTGATCCTCTCCGCCGTCATCAGGGTGTCGCTGCTGGCGAGTTACGTCGTCGCCGGGCTGGACGTGCGCTTCGGCTGGAAACCGGAAATCCCACCGGCGGTTCAGATTGCCGCGTCTGCGCTCGGCTTGCTCGGGGCGGGCCTGATCGCCTGGGCGATGGCGGCCAATCGCTACGCGGCGGTGTACGCCCGCATCCAGCAGGAGCGTGGGCACACTGTCGCGACGACCGGCCCCTACCGCTTCGTGCGCCATCCGTTTTACGTCGGGACGATCACCTTTGCGCTGATGATCCCGCTGGCGCTGGGTTCGCCGTGGGCGCTCATTCCCGGCGGGCTGGCCGCGCTGCTTTTCGTCGTCAAGACGGCGGCCGAAGATCGCATGCTACGCGAGGGCCTCGCAGGCTACCGCGAGTACGCCGGGCGAGTGCGCTATCGCCTGCTGCCGGGGGTATGGTAAACACGTTGGAGGTTGAGGGAATGAGCACCCATCCACCCGCCGTTCAATCTGGTGATAGATCTGACCTGGCAGGCAAGATCGTGAAGCGCTTTCTCCAGGTCGGCTTCCAATTGCTGGTTCTGGCAGCAGCCCTGTTTGTCCCGTCGTGGCGCTGGGATTGGGGGATGGCCTGGGCTTTTCTGGGGGTCTCTGCCGCCGTGTTGATTATCGGCGGGGTCGGGCTGCTCAAGATCAACCCGGAGTTGGTGGCCGAGCGCACGCGGATGGGAGAGGGCACCAAGGGCTGGGACAGGGTGCTGACCGTACTCTATGGCCTGATGGGGATCACGACGCTGCTCGTCTCCGGGCTGGATATGCACTTCGGGTGGTCGGGAGGAGTTCCGCTGGCGGTGCAGCTTGCCGCGCTGGCCCTTTTTGCCCTCGGTGACCTATTCGCCTTCTGGGCGATGTGGTCGAACGCGTTCTTCGCCACGACCGTGCGCATTCAGGGTGAGCGGGGGCATGCGGTCGCCACGAACGGCCCGTACCGCTACGTGCGCCATCCGGGCTACAGCGGATGGCTGGTTTGCAACATCGTCCCGCCGCTGATCTTCGATTCGCTGTGGGCCTTTATCCCGGCGGCGCTGACGATGGGCATCATCCTCATCCGCACGGCGGCGGAGGATCGCACGCTGCACGAGGAGTTGCCCGGCTATGCTGAATACGCTCAACGGGTTCGCTACCGCTTGCTGCCGGGCGTGTGGTGAGCCGACGGGAGGCAAGAAGATGTCCTTCTTACGAGTTTACGGTCGCTGGATAATCCTCACGATTCTGGTCAGCGCCGTGCTGTTTGGGACGGCGGGGCGCTGGGACTTGCCGATGTTCTGGGCCTTTGTCGTCGCTCACTCTGGCTCTCACCTGGCTTTGACGCTCATCGTCTTTAGAGGCAATCTCGACTTGCTCAAGGAACGGCAGCGGCCCGGCGAGGGGGCGAAGAGGTGGGATCGGGTCTTGCTCTCAATCTATATTGTGCCTGCGATGGCAATATTCGTCGTGGCGGGTCTGGACGTGGGGCGCTCCCACTGGTCCGATACGGTGCCGCTTTGGCTGCAGGTCGTTGGCCTGGCGGTGTTTGTGATCGCGTTTGCCTTCGATATCTGGGCCATAGCCGTGAACAACTTTTACTCGCGCGTTGTGCGGATTCAGCAGGATCGGGGCCATCATGTGATCACCGCAGGCCCGTATCAATTCGTGCGCCATCCGAGTTATGCGGGTAGTATCATCTCCTGGGTATGTACAGCGCTGGCCCTGGGCTCCTGGTGGGCGCTCCTCCCAGCCGCGCTGGTGGGGCTCGTGTTCATAGTTCGCACATCGCTGGAGGATCGGACGTTGCACGACGAATTAGAGGGCTATGCCGAGTATGCGCGGCAGGTGCGCTATCGCTTGCTGCCGGGCGTGTGGTGATGAAACTGCTGATGGAGGGACACAGGCATGTCGAACCGAAGAATTGAGACCAAGGCCTCGCAAACGGCAGGATACACGTGTTTTTCGCGCGCCTGCGCTACGCGCGAGAAGGACCCCCGCTTGCGCGGGCCTGACTACCTGGCGGAGGTCATCCTCCCACCGGGAGCCAGGTTTATGCTCCATGTTGCGCCTGTGCGCAAGTTTCTCATGCGCAAGATGTTCCCTCTTGGGATCTATGAGTATGTCATTGCGCGGACGAAGGTGATGGATTCTGCCTTCGTTGATGCGCTGGAAGCCCGCTTCGCACAAATTGTCCTGCTGGGGGCTGGTTTCGACACGCGGGCGCTACGCTTCGCCGGCCGCAATCGGGGTACGAACGTCTTTGAGCTGGATGTCGCTACCACCCAGCAGCCAAAAATCGAGATCATGCACAGGGAAAAGATGGACATCCCCGCCGAACTGGTCTTCGTCCCAATTGACTTTGACAAAGAAGACCTTTTCGAGGTGCTGTCCAATGCCGGTTACCAGGAGAGGCAAAAGACCCTGTTCCTGTGGGAGGGGGTGACCATGTATCTCTCGGCGCAGGCAGTGGATGGCACGCTGCAATTCATCCGCTGCCACGCCGCTTCCGGCAGCCGCGTTGTTTTTGACTACCTATACGCTTCGGTGTTGCGCCGCGAAAACCGTTTCTATGGTGAGCGTGAGATCTACGAAACGGTCGCCAGAGTTGGCGAGGGCTGGACCTTCGGTCTGGAGCCTGGGGAAGTCGAACCGTTCCTGGCCGAGCGAGGCTTTGAGGTCGTCGCCCATTACGCGCCGCCCGAGTTGGAGAAAAAGTATCTGACTGCCGAAGACGGTACGTGTCTCGGGCGCATCAATGGGACTCATTGTATCGTCATCGCCTCGGTAAAGTGAGCTGACTCAACCCCGCATTACGATCCAGGAGGAAACAACAATTTCCGCGTAATTCGTGAAGCGCAAAGGATGACGCAATGCCACAGTTAGTCAAAGGCGGCAAATGGGTCTTTGGATGGGTGATTGTCGGGAGCGGAGGGGAAATCACCATCCCGCCGGAGGCGTATCGCGAGTACGGTTTCCGGGCGGGGGATGCGGTGGTTTTTCTAAAAGGCAGCCGGCGCTCCGGCGGTTTCGGCATCGGTCGGGCCGACCACATACTGGTCCTACTGAGAAAGCGCGCGCTGGGTCACGGCCAGGTGAACGGGAGTGGCCGGGTGATCGCGCCGCCCAGCGTTGGCGTGCGGCCCGGCGACCGGTTGCTGGCCGTGCGAGGCAGCGGCCTCGCATTGGGCTTGGTGGCCCGAGGGCCAATCTACGGAGAAGCAACGCAACACTCTGAGTTGGAGGTGTTTGGCCATGGGCATTCTGGGTGATCTACTGGCGGCTCTGCCGGACGACGCGCCGGTGCGTTCAATCCTGGTCGGCGTGCACTGGACGGTCGTGTGCAGCCGCGGCTGCGGGCTGGCTTCGACGGTTACCGGAGACAGACCGCACGGCCACGCGCAGGTGCGCGATGTGGGACGCCTGCACCTCAAAAGCGCGCGCGAACTGGCCGAGTACGCGTGCTCGGACAACCCGCTCGAAGCCAGCGTCGGCCTGGCGGCAATCAACTCGCTGTTGGCCGTAGACGAGCGGAACGCCGTCGAAATCAACGCCGCCGACGTGCTGGCCGAGCGCGGGCGCGGCAAGAGCGTCGCGCTCGTGGGGCATTTCCCCTTCATCCCCAGGCTGCGCAGCCAGGTCGGCCGGTTATGGGTGATCGAGCAGCACCCAGCGGAAGGCGAATTCCCCACCACGGCCGCCGCCGACCTCATTCCACAGGCCGACGTGGTGGCGATCACCGGCAGCGCGCTCGTCAATCACACGCTCGACGGGCTACTTGCGCTCTGCCGGCGCGAGTCGCTGGTGATGGTGTTGGGGCCGAGCACGCCGCTCTCGCCCGTGATGTTCGAGCACGGCGCGGCGATCGTCTCCGGCGCGCGCGTCGTGGACGAGGCGGCAGTGATGCGCACCGTCGGCCAGGGCGCCACATTCCGGCAGGTCGAGGGCGTGCGGCTGCTGACGCTGAGCCGGGAGAAAATCGCTTGCCTGTCTTTGACCATTTCCACCTGATCGCGCCCTTCTACGATCGCATCTTCACCTGCCTGAGAACCGACCGGTTACGAGCGTTATTGGGCTTGCCTGTGAGCGGGTGGCTGCTGGACGTAGGCGGCGGGACAGGGCGAGTCGCCCAGGCGCTACGCGGCTCGGACCAGGTGGTGATCCTGGATGTATCGGTGGGCATGCTGCGCCAGGCGCGGAACAAGGGCTTGCTCGTCGTGCAGGGCGAGGCCGAGGCGCTCCCCTTTCGCCGGGAGACGTTTGCCCGCATCCTGATGGTAGACACATTCCACCATCTGCGCAATCAAAACGCATCGGCAGCCGAACTACTGAGGGTACTGGCCCGCGGAGGGCGGCTTGTGCTGGAGGAGTTTGACATCGAACGCCTGCTCATCAAGCTGGCCGCTCTGGGAGAAAGGCTGCTCTTGATGCGCAGCCATTTCCACTCGCCTGAGGTCTTACGGCGGATGTTCGAGGCCGCCGGCGGGCGGGTGCGCGTAGAGCGCGGGATGCTCAATCTCTGGTTGATAGTAGAAGGTGGACTTGAGGGAACGTAGCATGAAGCAGCTGCGGCCCGCTCTTTCACACCTGCCTCTTCGCCGGGCAGGAGAACTCGGGCAAACTGGTCACGCTGGTCAAACAGCAGGCGCGCCTGTGGGCGAAGAATGATGGAGCGGCGTTGCTCCTGGTGGATGGGCCGCCAGGGATCGGCTGCCCCGTCATCGCCGCCAGCGCCGGGGCTGACCTGGCCCTGCTGGTCGTCGAGCCGACCATCTCCGGCGCCCACGACCTGGAGCGCATGATGGCGACCACCGATCACTTTGGCGTGCCATCGCTGGTGGTCATCAACAAGGCCGACCTGAACCCGACCCGCGCCGACGAGATCGCTGCCTTTTGCGCGGAACGAGGCGTGGACGTCGTGGGACGGATTCCCTACGATACTGCCGTGACAGAGGCGATGGTGCGCGGCCGGCCGGTGACAGAGTACGCCTCCGGCTTGGTAGCGGAGGCAATGGAGGAAGTGTGGAAGCAAGCCAAGGAATGGACATGCTCGACATAGAGGGCGCGCGGCGGTTTCACGGGCACAGTTGCCCCGGCCTGGCGATCGGCATCCGCGCCGCCGAGGTTGTGCTGCAGGAGATCGGCGCGCACGCTGAAGACGAGGAGATTGTGGCCGTCGTCGAGACCGACATGTGCGCCGTGGACGCGATCCAGTATCTTACCGGCTGCACCTTTGGCAAGGGCAACCTGATCCACCTGGACTATGGCAAGAGCGCCTTCACGTTCATCCGCCGCTCCGATGGGAAGGCGATCCGCATCGCGTTGCGTCCCGAACCCTGGAGGTCGCCGAATCCGGAGGACGAGGCGCTTTACGAGAGGGTGCGCCAGGGCCAGGCCAGCGAGGAGGACCTCCGGCGCGTGCAGGAACTGCGTGAAGAGCAGATACAGGACATCCTGGAGCGTCCGCTGGCTGAACTGTTCGAGGTGCAGCCGGTGGAAGCCGTCGTCCCGGCGCGGGCTCGCATACACGATTCGGTGACGTGCGCCGGGTGCGGAGAGCGCGTGATGGAGACGCGTGCGCGTCTGTTCCAGGGCGAGATGTATTGTATCCCTTGCTTCGAGACGCGAGAGCGGCAAAGTTAGCGTGCAGAAGCCGCGATCTCGGCGGTGATACATCCGCATTCTCGGGACACGGCCACCGCTACACTGCAGATAAATACACCTTCCCCGCTGCTCCATCTACAGTGACAACCTGTCCATCACAGATTCTCTCTGTCCCGTTCCCGGTGCCCATCACAGCGGGGATACCGTACTCGCGGGCAACGATGGAGCCGTGGGAGAGGGTGCCGCCCAGATCGGCAACCAGCCCGCCAGCCAGCGCGAAAAGCGGTGTCCAGGCCGGCGTTGTGGCGTGAGCGACCAGTATCTCGCCGCGACCGAGCCTGTTGAACTCCTCTGACCCGTGAATCACCCGCGCCACTGCCGTCACCCGGCCCGGGCTTGTCCCTGCGCCGGTCAGCACGTTTCCCTCCGCCTGTCGCCGCCCCTCGGCGGTCGGTACGAATCTGCTGACGAGGCCACGGGTGGTTCTTTCTGGGATGGTGAACGGAATCCGCGCCCCTCGCGCCGCTTCCCGCTCCGCCCGGCGGGCCTCCGCCTGTTCCGCCAGGGGCGCGCTGGGGCGTTCTTGGCGATCCAGTTTTCCGGCCAGGGCCGTCAACTCGCCATAGCGCAGCCAGAAAACCTGTTGGGGATTGGTCAGCGTCCCGGCCTCGACCAGCCGCCGCCCGAGTTCCAGCGCGTATTGGCGCAGTGGCATCCACGCCAGCCCCAGGTCGAAGAGCGCGTTCTCACGAAGTTGCGCCGTGCGTTGTGCCGTCGCCAATGCCTTGTCAAAGAGGCGGCGTTTCCAGCCCGGCAGGCGTTGCTGGATGCGCCGGGTCGCCGCTTCCCGCTCCGCCGCCAGTTGGGCGTACCGCTCGTCGGGCGAGGGGGCGCCTTCCACCCAGGCTCGCCGCATCGCCTCCAACCCTGCCCGGTCTTCCCCTGCCAGCGGGACGGCGAAGTCGAGGTTGTAGACGACGTGGCCGTACCTGGCGACGGTTTCATCCAGGTCACCGGCGCGGGCAGCGTAAAGGGCGAGATCTGCCTCCAATGGACGGTTCTCCAGTCCTCGGAGGAACACCGCCGGTTCAGGCTCGTCTTTCCGGCGCAGTTTCTGATACAGCAGGGCAAAACGACGTTCGTTCTGGTCGAGCCGTGGCACGATCCCGGCAAAGAACGCCCAGTAGCGCCCGCAGGCCAGGGCCAGATCCGCTATTCGCTCCAAGAATTCCTGGGCAGAAAAGGCCGCGGGATCGCCTTGGAGCGCAGTGACTGCCTTTTTGTAGTTGGGTAAGGTCTCGCGCTCCCAGATATCAAAGGCCTGGCCTGCATAGCGCAGGAGGCGCGGGATATACAGCAGCGTCGTCAGGATCATGGCGGGTTTGAGTCTGAGCCATCCGTAGACGTAGCCGTTGATGGTGACGAAACCCCAGTTCTGCCACGCCTGCGCCGCTTGTCCAGTTCCGATTTGCTGGTATTCCTTGGTGGCCCGCTCAATCGCCGGCAGGCCGAGCGTCTCGAAGAGCACCGACACGGGGTCAGGCATCATCTCCGTGGCCCCGCCCCGCATGTAGCGCAGGCCTCGCATCGGCGGCTTCCAGGTCAGCCGAGGGCGAATAGGGGTCGTGATGGGGCGAGCCTGTAAGATGTGGAAGCGCCCGTCGGCCAAGGCCCACTCGATATCCTGTGGGCGGCCGTAGTGTGTCTCGATCTGCTCTCCCAGGCGGGCCAGGTCGAGCGCCTGGGGATCAGAGAGTACCTGCCGCGGTGCGCCTGAACGCCGCCGGACTTTCCACCTGCGCCGGTTGACGACAATCTCTTCCGGCGTCACCTGGCCGCTCACCACCGCCTCGCCCAGCCCACGGCTGGCATTGACGACCATCTCGTCAGGATCGCGGTTGGCCGGGTTCGCGGTGAACAGCACTCCGGCCATTTCCGCCGCCACCATCCGCTGCACGACCACCGCCAGGGCCACGCCGCCGGATGGTATGGCGCGTTTGGCGCGATAGGCGATGGCCCGCGCTGTCCACAGACTGGCCCAGCAGCGCTTCACCGCCTCTAGTACGGCCTCCTCGCCAGTGACGTTGAGCAAGGTCTCTTGCTGCCCGGCGAAAGAGGCTTCCGGCAAGTCCTCCGCTGTGGCCGACGAGCGCACGGCCACAGGCCCTCTACCCAGGGTGTGATAGGCCCGGCGCAGTTCGCTGGCAATCTCAGCGGGCATACGCGCTGCGATAAAATGGCTGGCAATGGTCGTTGCTGCCCGCTCCAACTCTGTCGGGTCCTCCGGGTCGGTAGCCTGTATAGCATCGCCGATGATCTCTTGGAGATTATTGGTTTCGACAAAGGCACGATAGGCCGCAGTAGTCAACACGAAGCCGGGCGGTACCGGGAAGCCCGCACGCGCCAGTTCCCCCAGATTGGCGCCCTTGCCGCCGGCAAGTGCTGTGTCCTGTGCCGACACTTGGTCGAGAAATCTCAGATATGCCATAGCGCCCTCCTGAGCCTGCGAATTCAGATCCCGAACACCGAAAAGCGACCACCGGTCGGTTATCGGCCAAAAAAAGAGGACTTTATCGAGCCTGGAGTCCAGAAAAGAACAGGTCCATCAGGGCGTCTATTGCCGTTTCGACGCTATCCCCTTCCCGGCGGCGCAGCCAATCGTAGAAAGGCATCGTCAGCATACTGAGCAGGGCCAGAGCGGCGAGTGCCGGGTCTACGGCGCGAAACACCCCTTCGGCTATCCCCTGTTCAATGATAGTTTGGAGAATGTGCCGGTACTCTTGCCGCCGCTCGGCGAACTGGCGGGTAGCGGCGTCGTCCAGTTTAGAGACTTCCCTGGTTAACAGCGCAGCCATCTCCCGATTGGCATCCAGATAGACAAACTGTGCTCTGAGCAGCCGCTGCAGTTTCTCAGGCGCACCGAGGGCCTGAGCGGCGATCTCGGCTGCGGTTTGGTTGATTACCTTCATCTCTTGTTCAACAAAATAGAGCAGGATTTCCTCTTTGCTGGTAAAGTAATCATACAGTGTGGATTTACCCATCCCCGTCGCTTTGGCGATTTGGCGCATAGACGTCTGGTGAAACCCCTGCCGGAGAAAGAGTCGGGTCGCTGTCTCAAATATCCGTCGGCGTATGTCTTCGCGCTCTCGTTCAGAAAGGGGCACGCCTTTGGGCATCGGCGCCTCCTATAAGTTCCGACCATCGGTCGCTTCTATTATACCATAGAGAAAGGGCCTATGTCAATGACCCGAATTGACTTACCAGATCAGAGACAAACTACTGGCGGCCCAATGTGGCACAGTGTCTACCACGCTTCCGCGGGATCTTCAATCCCCACCATCAACGATCGCAGCCGCTGCTCCGGCGGGACGTGCAGCATGGGCAGGGAGGGGTGGTAGAAGGCAGTCACCATCTCCAGGATCCCTTCGTCACCCAGGCGCACGCAGCCGATGCCCAGCGTGGCCAGGCCATGGACGACGGTCCGGCAGCGGCTGTCCAGTTCGGCCAGCGCCTTCTCGTACGGTTGCCCCAGCAGGCGGGCGACGGGGTGAGGCAGCGCGATAAAGTAGGCCGGCACCTGCGGGTTGACCTGCACAGTCACCCGCTCGATCCAGCCGGCCAACTGGGCCAGGTGGCCGGCCCACTGCCGGCGGGCTCCTGAGGCCCAGGCGGCCTGCTTCTCCCTGGCCGGCTGGAGGAAAAGGCATCGTCTGGCGTGGTTCGGCATTTCCCAAACCTTGACAGGTTAGGTCATTGGTGGTATACTCTGTCTATGTACATAGATATTCTATGTACATAGACTCCAGAAGGAGGGACTGGATGGGAGATAAAGCGGATGAGCACATCGCGGGTGAGTACATGCGGCTCGACATGCGCAAGGGGAGCACCACCATCTTGATCCTCAGCCTGCTGGCCGAGCGTCCGATGTATGGCTACCAGATCGCCAAGGACCTGGCCACCCGCAGCGGGGGCGTCTTTGAGTTCAAGGAGGGCACGCTCTACCCCGCCCTCCACCGCATGGAGAAGGACGGCCTGCTGACCGGCTACTGGGAGGTGGTGGAGGAGGGGCCGTCGCGCAAATACTACACCATCACCGACCGGGGGCGTGACGTGTTGGCCCGCAAACTGCACGACTGGAAGGATTTTGCCCGCGCGCTACTGCAGGTGTTGGAAGGGGGCCGGGCTGATGCCAGCGCTAGATGATTACCTGGAGCGCGTGGGCCGCGAACTCCAGGCCTCGCCCGAAGAGGCCGCCGAGGTGCTGCGCGAGGTCCGCTCCCACCTGGAACTGGCCATGCGCGACCTGGAGCGGAACGGCGGGGATGGAAGCGCTGGCCTGGCCCAGGCGCTGGCGCGTTTCGGGGCCGCAGAGCAGATCGGGCGGGAACTACGGCAGGTGCACGGCCGCACCGCCTGGCAGGAGACGATCCTGGCCGTGCTTCCGCTGCTCCTGTTCGGCTGGCTGCCCTCCGTCTTGCCGGTGCCCGCCTGGAGCGCGCCCCTGGCTCTGGCGGTCGCCACGCTGGTGGGCTGGCGCGCCCGTTGGCCGCTGTGGTGGTGGGCCTGGCTGGGCTGGCTGCCGCTCGTCATCCCCGGGGCGCCGGGGGATTTGCTATGGAGTGCGATCGCGTATGCCGTGCTGCTGCTGCTGGTCAGCCGCCGCGACTGGCTGGAGGCCACGCTGGCCATCTACCCCCTCCCCACCGCCTGGGCCTTCCAGCGCGTCGTGCTGGCGTCCAACGAGGTAGGAAACGTAGGCTGGAGCACCACGGCGCTGAGCCTGCTGGGCCTGGGGATGGCGCTGGCGTGGGCGGTGCTGTTGGCCCGCACGTTGCGCACCCCCTACGGGAAGGCCCGCATCACCAAGGTGCTGGAGGGGCAGGCGATCGTCTTCCTGCTCAATGGCCTGACCGTCGTCGTGGCCCGCCTGTGGCCCACGTACCCTTACCCCTACCCTTTCACCTGGCGCTACTTTGCGTTCGTCACGCTGCCCTACGCCACGTTCAGCAGCCTGCCGTTCCTGCTGTTGTTCATACTGACCTCGCTGCCGGCGATCCTGGCGCTGGTGCAGCGGATGAGTACGTCGAGGCACACTCGCCGCCGGCCACCCTCACGCCCGGTGTGGGGCGGATGATGGGGATGAGTACATCGGGGATGAGTACATCCCTTTGAGTACATCGAGGCTGAATGGAGACTCCGACGTTGAGTACTGTGCGCCACGTGTTGTGGTTTCTGATATGGCACCAACCGGCCGAAATCGTGTTCGGTGCGGCCGTGCTGGGCGTCGCCGGCGTCATCGCCGGTGCAGGCGTGTCGCTCCTGGCCCGGCAGCGCCGCGAGGCGCGCACCCTCGCGATGGAAGGATTGCCCTTGGCGGTAGCCTTCCTGCTGTTCTGCCTGGCCGACTGGGGGTTGCTGTGGGCATTGCCCCACCTGCGGCTCTCCTTCTCTCCTAACGTCACGCCCCCATTGGTCGCCACGCTCTTCGTGCGCCTGCTCGTGTTCTGGGGGCTGCTGGGAGCGGCCCTGTTGGCCCGCTGGCGAGGTCGCCGGCGAGGTACACCGGTGCGAACCCGCTCGGCCGCCATGCTGTTCCTGGCCGCCAACCTGGGGCTCAGCGCCATCCAGGTAGACGCATACGTGGTGGAGCCGCTACGGGTGGAGACGACGGAGATGACGCTGGCCTCCGGCGACCTGGACCCGGCGGCGCCGCCGGTCCGCGTGGTTCACCTTGCGGACCTGCACATCGAGCGCTCCAGTTATCGAGAAGCGGCGGTGGTCCGCCGGGTCAACGCGCTCCAACCCGACATCATCGTCCTCACCGGCGACTACCTGAACCTCTCGTATCTCTCCGATCCCACGTCGGCGGCCCACTTTCGCCAGTTCGTCGCCCAACTCCAGGCTCCCTACGGCACGTATGCCGTGCGTGGGTCGGTGGAACCGACGCCGGAGTCCATGGCCTGGCTTGTAGAGGGGACAGACGTGGTGTGGCTGGAACAGGAGGCGGTGACGGTGGACGTGCGCGGGCAGCGGGTGACGCTGGTGGGGGTGGCGTGCAGCCACCGCCAGAACCTGGATGCAAAACGGCTGGCCCAGGCGCTGGACGGCGTCCCGGCCGAGGGGTTCACGCTGCTCCTCTACCACTCGCCTGACCTGGTGGCCGAGGCAGCCGCCTATGGCGTGGACCTGTACCTGGGCGGGCACACCCACGGCGGGCAACTGCGGCTGCCGTTCTACGGCCCGCTCATCACCAACTCGCGCTATGGCCGGCAATACGCCGCTGGCCGGTATCAGGAGCGAGATACCACGATGGTCATCAGCCGGGGACTGGGGTTCGAGGGAGGGGGCTTGCCGCGCGCCCGCTTCCTGTGTCGCCCGGAGATCGTCAGCATCGAACTCACGGGAGAGGAAAATGGGTGAGGGCGGAGCCGGGGGAGCTCCGCCCTCACCAACTGTGTCACGCAGGGACAGTTTTGCTATACGCGGAATTCGCCAAAGCGCAAGTTCCACTCACCTTTTGCGGAGGTTTTCGTTCCCAAGGTTCACAGCGCCTCGACGGGCAGCGGCTCGAAACTGGTCCGTAACTCCTGTGTCTGTCCCGTCTGTGCGGCGCGGTAGCCCGCCTCGATGATGTCAATCACGTGCCGGGCGTGCTCCGCGTTGGCGATCGAGGGCCTGTCCTCTCGCACCCAGTCCACGAGCTGCATCATGTCCTCAAATACGTGGGACTCATGTCTGTGGGTATGCTCGCCGGCCGCGTGCGGCTCCTGGTCGTCCGGCAACTTGAGCTCTTGCTCGCCGAAGCGCGTGCCGACCACCGCACCCGCGGTGCCATAGATGTTGGGCTGAAAGCCCTGCGTCACCTGGCCGGCCACGGTGCCATAGATGAAGGCGAAGAGCGACTCGCCGAAGTCAAGCAGCAGCAGTGTGTTGTCGTCCACGTCGCAGGTGATCTTGGCGCCGTGGTAGTCCCGGCCGGGGATGACCAGGCCGGACAAGGCGGTCACTCGCCTGGCCGGCCCCAGGATGCCGGTGAGGTTGTGCAGGCAATAGACCGTTACGTCGTACTGCGGGCCGCCGCCCGGCTTCTTGAAATACCAGGCCGGGTTGACGTCGGTGAGCACGTCCTGCCCCGTGCGGAACTCTTCCTTCATGTGATAATCGCCCACTCCGGCGGTACCCACTGCTGCCCAGGCTAGCCTGCCCAACGCACCCTCCAGGACCAGCCTGCGGATGCGCCGGTTGTGCGGGAAGAGCATCATGCCTGGCGAGGCCACCAGGTGAACGGTTCGCTCCGCCGCCCGGGCGATCAGGCGGTTCGCCTCGTCCACCGTGGTCGTCATCGTCTTGTTTAAGTGCACGTGCTTGCCCGCCTCGATCGCCATCATCCCCTGCTCGTAGTGCAGGCCGATGGGGGAGCACAGCGTCACCGCATCCACGCCTGCGTCGGCCAGCAGCTCCTCGTAGGTCTCGTAGGACGCCGCCACGCCGTACTTGAGCGCTGCCGCCTCGGCGCGACCCGGCACCGGGTCGCAGACCGCCGCCAGGCGCACCCGATCCTGCACATCTGGCAGGCTCAGGTGCATCAGCGCGCCGCGGATGCCGATGGCACCCGCTCCTACCACACCCATACCCAGTGGTGCTCCGGACGTACTCTTCCGCTTCATGCCCTCAAGCCTCCTTATGCTTCCTGCAGATATTCCCGCCACGACGTGCGGTGTTCCCAGCCCACGGCCTGGCGGAGTCTCCGGTTCGAAAGGAAAGACGCGTGCCCCTCCACATCTCTGACCAAAGGCAGGAGCACGGGGTTGAACTTGCCGACCAACTCCCGCGATGGTTCCAGCGCCGTCGTATCGTCCGCATTGCAGAAAAAGACCCCATGCGGCTCGATCTCGCGGGTCTTTTCCATCAGCAGGCGCTGAGCAGAGGCCACGTCCTCGCTGCCCACCCAGGCCCACAGCCACGGATCCCACTCCTGGACCGGCCTGGCGTTTTGCGCGATTTTCCTGCGCCGCTCCACGTCGCAGATGCCCGCCGCACGCACCGCGTACGTGCGCATGCCGTAGGCGCTCGTGTACGATTCGAGCAAGAGCTCACCCACCCGCTTGCTGAACGAATACGAGTCCTCCACCGCCGAGGGATGCTCTTCGTCCACCGGCAGGTAGCGGAACAGGAAGGGGGTGCTGCTGATGCGGTAGCCGTGCCCCAGCGCGCAGTTGCTGCCGGTCATCACAAAGGTCTCGACGCCCTCCGCCAGCGCTGCCTGAAGGAGGTAGTAGGTGCCCATGATGTTCGACTGCATCGTCGCGTCAAACGGCACACCTCTTTCCTCGGCCGCCTTGCGCTCGTCCGGGTGATCGGTCGGCCAGGGCTGTGCCGCCAGGTGCTGGATGGCATCGGGCGCAGGCCCACGCCCGCCGAGGCCTCCCTTGACGGCGCGGAGGCAGTCCTCGAATACACGGATGTCCCCCTCCACCCAGGGCCAGTGGCGCAGTTCCGGGGCTGGCGGACGGCGGGAGAAGAGGATCAGATCGTGCCCAGCCTGCTCCAGTTCGGCGACCACGTACGGCCCAAGCCTGCCGCTGCTTCCTGTTACCAAGACTCTCACAGTTTCATCTCCTTAGCCTTGCTTAGCCTTGCGAAGGTTCGCAACCTTCGCAAGGCTTGTGCCTGTCGCAAACAACAAGAATGCCACCATACTTGTGCCGGCCAGGATGCGGTACAGCCCTGGCGGCCCGATGTGATCGAACAACCAGCCGCTGACCAGGGCGCCGGCGACGCTGGCCAGGTTCATCACGGCCGCGAACAGTCCCTGGCTGGTCGCTTTCAACTCGTCGGAGGCCAGCTCGTTCACGTACGCCACCGTGCCCGTCAAGAACGGGCTGTAGGAGGCGACCTGCAGCAGGTTGATGCCCAGCACCCAGGACGGGGCAGGCATCACACCGTAGAGCAGCATGCGCAGGGAGTAGCCGAGGAAGGAGACCGCGATCACGCGCACTGCGCCGAAACGCTTCAGCAGCGACGCGCTGGCCAGCATCAGCGGAATCTCCATCAGCGCCGCGATGGTGGCGGCCAACCCCACCAGCCTCTCCGACCCTCCCATGTCCCTGATCGTCACACCCAAGAAGCCCATACCGCCCATGGCCACGAGCCACACGAGAAAACTGCTGGCTGCCAAAATCAGCCAGGCCGGCTGCCGGACCATGTGCTGCAACTCAGGGATGCGGGACCCGCCCCGGCGAACGGGCTGGTCACGCAACCTCCAGCAGGCCACCAGAAAGAGCACCATGACGCACGGATAGGCGACGAACATGGCCCGCAGGCCAGTCCGCTCGAAGACGAACCCGCCGATCGCGCTGGTGACGACGAACCCGACGGTGCCCCACAGCCGGTACAGGCCATAATGTCCCGAGCGTTCTCCCAACAGCCGGATGGTGGTGCTATCGAGCAGGGAGAGGATCGAGATGATGGACAGGCTGAGCAACCCGGCCGCGGGCAGTATCCGCAGGAAAGTCCGCGCGTTCGCCAATCCCAGCGTCGCCACGATCACGCCGATGGAGGCAACGGAAAACAACCAGCGGACCTTGCCGAAGCGGTCGCTCAACAGCCCCGACAGCATGGCGCTGCCAGCGCCGAGCAGCGGTCCCAGCGTACCGATCAGGCCAATCTGCGTGCCACTCAGGCCGATGCTCCGGTAGTAGACGCTGATGAACGGGTAGAACAGGCCAATCGCTGCCCAGACGATAAAGTAGAGGGTTCGGATCGTGCGCAAATCCTTGTGGAGCATTCAGTTCGCCGCCGCCTCGCCCCTGCCCTCCCCGGCGCTCTCCTCGAGCGCCAGGAGTTCGCGCATCCCTGCGCCCTGCTCTTTGCACCAACCGTAGAGCGTTACGATGTCCCAGCCGATGCAAAAGTGGCGCACGCCCATGTCCAGATACGGCCTGGCCTGTTCAAAGCCGGCCACCTCCACCCTGGGGTGCACTCCCAGCGCCAGCGCCCGCTCGATCATCTTGCGGTGGACCGCCTGCACCTGCGCGCCACGGCCGTGGCCCGGCCTGCCGATGCTGACCGAGTAATCGGTGGGGCCGAACTGGACCATGTCAATCCCCGGCACGGCCAGGATCTCGTCCAGGTTTTCTATGGCCCCCTTCTTCTCGATCATCAGCGCGATCACCACCTGGTTCAACGCCTCGACCCACGCTTCGGAGCCGGCCTCCAGGACGTAGCCCACGCTGCGCCGCATGCCGGCGCCGTGCACGCCGCCGGCCTCGGGCGTCTCGGACCGTACCAGGCGCACGCACTCTCTTGCGTCGCCGGCGCTGCGAACGTCGGTGAACAGCACGTTCTGAATGCCCGAGTCAATCGCCCGCTGGGCGATGAAACCACGGTTCTGCTCCTCGACCTTCATCATCGAGGACATGTGGGGGAACAGATCGAAGGCCCGGCCCAGGTTGTCCAGTTGCTCCAGGCCAAAAGGCGAGTACTCGCCCACATACTCGACGTAGTCGAAGGCGCCCGAGTGGCCGATGACCTCGACGATGCCCGGCCAGGGGCAGATCACGTGGGTGCCGATGGTCGGTTTCCCCTCGTTCAGCAGTTGTCTGAGTTTGTTCGGTTTCATCACAGACTACCCCGAGAACCTGGGCGTTTCGAACCCCCTGACGCCCGCGTGGAGCCGGAAAAGGTCGCCGGCCAGGGGTTGAGCCTTGCGCCCCGCTTCGCCCAGGGCGGTCCAGGCGGAGGTGACGTATAGCTCGTCGAGGCGCGGCCCGCCGAACGCGCAACTGGTGGGGTACTGCACCGGTAGCCGGACCTCCCGCTCCACCTGGCCGGTAGGGTCATAGCGCACCACCTTCCAGCCGCCCCAGCGGGCACTCCAGACAAATCCCTCGCGATCCACGGTGAGCCCGTCGGGGACGCCTTCTCCTTCAGGTACGTGCACGAACGTCCGGCGGTTCTCGATCGCGCCCGTTGCGGCGTCAAAGTCGTAAGCGTAGATGATGCGCGGACGCGAGTCGGTAAAGTACATGGTCCTGTCGTCCGGGCTCCAGCCAATCCCATTGGACACCGTGGTCCCTGTCTCCATGCGGTGGATGGACAGGTCGGCATCCAGGCGATACAGGCTGCTGGTGGGGTCCTGGCTCAGCGTGCCGACCCAGAAACGGCCCTGGCGATCCACAGCGCCGTCGTTGAAGCGGGCCTCCGGCTTGCCAGCCTCGGGGTCGGCGATGAAGCGCAACGCGCGGGTCTCCGGCTCCCAAAACGCCAGGCCCTGGCCGGTGGCCATCAGCAAGCCACCCGCAGCGCGGAAAGCCAGCGCGCTGACCAGCAAGCCCACGTCGAAAACTTCGTGCGCGCCGCTGGCGGGGCGAAAGCGGTGAAAGCAGTTCCCCTGGATGTCCACCCAGTACAGAGACTGCTCTTCCGCGTTCCAGAGCGGGCCTTCGCCCAGTTCACTCCCTACAGCCAGAATATGTTCTACCTCACTCATCCTTTACCTCCGTGGCAGGTTCATCAATCGCCCGCCGGCCCTCGCCAGCGGACCAATCCCGATCACGCCAGCATCAAGTACGGCTCCTCCACCAACTGCTTGATCCGCTGCAAGAAACGGGCTGCCGGGGCCCCGTCCACCAGCCGGTGGTCGAAGGTCAGGCTCAGCCACATGGTCTGCCGTATGCACAACGCCCCGTCCGCCACGGCCGGCCGCGCCTTGATGCGCCCCACCCCCAGGATGGCCGTCTCCGGCAGGTTGATGATGGGGGTAAAGGCGTCCACCTCGTACACGCCCAGGTTGGTGATGGTGAAGGTGCTGCCGGCCAGTTCGTCGGGCAGCGCCTTGCCAGAGCGCACCCGCTCCACCAGCCCGCGCAGCTCGCGCGCGATCTCGACCAGCCCCTTGCGGTCGGCCTCGCGCACGACCGGCACCAGCAGGCCGCGCTCGGTGTCCACCGCCAGCGCGACGTTCACCTGCGCCAGGTGACGGATGACTGCCCCAGCGCCTTCCTCCGGGCTGCCCTCCAGCCGGGCGTTCATATAGGGAAACTCCTTGAGCGCGCGGGCGGCCAGTTTGATCAGCAGGTCGTTGTAGCCCAGGTTGAAGCCCAGTTCACCGGCCAGGCTCTCTTTCAGGCGCTCGCGCACGTGCACCAGGCCGGTGGCGTCGGCCTCGGTGGTCAGCGTGACCGGCGCGGTGGTACGGTGGCTTTCGGCCATGCGCCGGGCGATGACGGCGCGCACGCCGGCCAGCGGGAACTCGGCAGTGGCGGACGGAGGGATGGAAGGGAGGGAAGGGGTGGCGGCGGATGAGGCAATGGCCCTTTCCACGTCCTCCTTGGTGATGCGGGCGCCGGGGCTGATGGGCGCTATGTGCGCCAGGTCGAGCCCGGCCTGCTCGGCCAGGCGGCGCGCCACGGGCGTCCACTTCGGCTGCGCCTCCAGGTAGGCCGCTACGTCCCGCTCGACGATGCGGCCGTCGGGGCCGCTGCCCGCGACCTGCACCAGGTCCACCCCCTTCTCCCGCGCCAGTTTGCGCGCCCGGGGGGAGGCGAAGAGGCGACCGGGGGGAGGAGGGGAGAGGGGGAGAGGGGGAGAGGGGGGGAGGGGGAGCAGGGGAGCAGGGGAGATGGTCTCCGGTTTGCTGATTTGCTGATTTGCTGATTTGCTGAGTGGCTCGTCTGCTGTGGTCGTGATCAGCCCCACCACCGCCAACACGGGCACGGTCTGGCCGGCGGGCACCCGGATCTCACGTAGGAAGCCGCTGGCGGGGGCTTCCACCTCCAGCGTCGCTTTGTCCGATTCGACCGTGAACAGCACCTCGCCACGCTGCACCGGCTCTCCCTCATTCTTCAGCCACTCGACGAGGGCGCCCTCGTTCATCGTTTCGCCCAACACGGGCAGTATGATTTCGGTAAGCACGACTCCTCCTACCTGGTTCGCGGTGCGGAATGTGGCGGACGCCCCGCTTCAGCGGGGATCTCCCGGCTGAAGCCGGGCCTCCGATTGCATTTCGCACCGCAGACTACCTGCCGCAACGCCTGACAATGTAGCGGACGCCCCGCTTCAGCGGGGATTTCCCGGCTGAAGCCGGGCCTCCGATTGCATTTCGCACCGCAGACTACCTGCCGCAACGCCTGACAATGTGGCGGACGCCCCGCTTCAGCGGGGATCTCCCGGCTGAAGCCGGGCCTCCGATGCATTTCGCACCGCAGACTACCTGCCGCAACGCCTGACAATGTGGCGGACGCCCCGCTTCAGCGGGGATTTCCCGGCTGAAGCCGGGCCTCCGATGATGATGTGACGGACGCCCCGCTTCAGCGGGGATCTCCCGGCTGAAGCCAGGCCTCCGATGATGATGTGGCGGACGCCCCGCTTCAGCGGGGGGTTTCCCGGCTGAAGCCGGGCCTCCGATTGCATTTCGCACCGGAGGCTATTACCGCAAGGCCTGGCGGATGCCGGCGATGATGCGGTCCACGTTGGGGACGGCGGCGTCCTCCAGCGGCTCGCTCATGGGCACCGGCACGTCGGCCGCGCAAACCCGCACGATGGGGCCGTCCAGCCAGTCGAACAGTTCCTCCTGGATGCGCGTGGCCAACTCGCTGATGAACGAGCCGGTCTTGTAGGCCTCGCTGAGGCCCACCACGCGCCCCGTCTTCTTGACCGAGGCGGCCACCGTCTCCATGTCGAGCGGCTTGAGCGTGCGCAAATCCACCACCTCGACGCTGATCCCCTCCGCCGCCAGCCTTTCGGCCGCCTCGAGCGCCCGGTGCACCATGCGGGAGTAGGTGACCACAGTCACGTCGGAGCCCTCGCGCTTGACGTCGGCCAGGCCGAAGGGGATCACGTAATCCTCCTCCGGCACGATCCCCTCGACGCTATAGAGCATCTTGTGCTCGATAAACATGCAGGGGTTGTCGTCGCGGATGGCGGCCTTTAATAGCCCCTTGGCGTCGTAGGGGGTAGAGGGCATGACGACGTAGATACCGGGAAAGTGGGTCCACAGCGCCTCCAGCGACTGGGAATGGTGGGCGGCAATGCAGCGCCCGGCCCCCCCTTCGGTGCGGATGACCATGGGCACGATGGTCTTGCCGCCGAACATGTAGCGGTTTTTGGCCCCCTGGTTGGCGATCTGGTCCATGGCCAGCGGGGTAAAGTCCACGTACATGATCTCGGCCACGGGGCGCATGCCGCACATGGCGGCCCCGACCGCCGCCCCGCCGATGGTGGCCTCGGAGATGGGGGTATCGCGCACGCGCTCCGGCCCGAACTCTTCGAACAGGTCGCGCGTGGCCCCGTAGGCCCCGCCATACAGCCCCACGTCCTCGCCCATGACAAAGACGCCCGGGTCGCGCTGCATCTCCTCGCGCAGCGCCTCCTGGATGGCCTGCCAGTAGCGGATCTTGCGCGTACCGGGGCCGCCGGCCTGGCAGCGCGCCCGCAGTTCCCGCTCGTGGGCTACGTCGGCCGCCGTCCACCGGGACGGCGCGTAGACGTACAGTTCCAGTTCCTCGACCGGCGGCGTGGGGGAGTTGAGGGCGAACTCGGTCGCCTGCTTGATCTCCTGCTCCACCTGCCGTTGGAGCGCGTCCATTTCCGCCTGCGTGGCGACCCGTGCCTCGACCAGGCGGGCGGCGAAGGTGGGGATGGGGTCGCGCCCCTTCCACTGCGCCTCCTCCTCCTTGGTGCGGTAGACGCGCGGGTCGGAGCGGGAGTGGCCGTACCAGCGATAGGTCTGGCACTCGATCAGGGAGGGGCCTTCCCCGCGGCGGGCGCGCTCGACCGCCCCACGTACCGCCTGGCGCACGGCCAGCACGTCCATGCCGTCCACCACCTGGCCGGGAATGCCGTAGGCGCAGGCCCGGTCGGCGATGTCGAGTTTGGCGGCGGCGTGCTGGATGGGCACCGACATGCCGTACAGGTTGTTCTCGACGACGTAGACGACGGGCAGGTCCCACAAGGCCGCCATGTTGAGCGACTCGTGAAAGTTGCCGGTGTTGGAGGCACCGTCGCCGAAGAAGCACAGGACGACGCGGCCGGTGGCCTGCAACTTTTGCGCCAGCCCGGCCCCGGTGGCGACCGGGATGTTGCCGCCCACGATGCCGGTAGCGCCCAGGTTGCCCTTTTCCACGTCGGCGATGTGCATGGAGCCGCCGCGGCCCAGGCAGTAGCCGGTGGCGCGGCCGCACAGTTCGGCCATCATCTTGTTGTAATGCTCCTGCCGCGCGGCGTCCCCCTGGGCCAGCGAGGCGCCCCGGGCGTGGCAATGGCCGTGGCCGCGGTGCGTGCTGGTGATCAGGTCGTCGTCGCGCAGGGTAGAGATGGCCCCCACAGCCACCGCCTCTTCCCCGGCGTAGAGGTGGGAGGCCCCCTTGATCAGGTTGCGCCCCAACAGGTCGTAGACCGTGTCCTCGAACAGGCGGATCTCCCACATCTGCCGCAGGAGGTCCAGCGCGCGGTCCTTCGTAAGGCCATGTTCCTTCAGATCCAATCCAATGCTCATCTTTTTCCTCTTCATTTCTCGAACGCAGATTAACGCTGACAAACGCAGACAAACGCTGATTTCTTCATTTCCCGAACGCAGATCAACGCAGACAAACGCAGACAAACGCTGATTTCTTCATTTCCCGAACGCAGATTAACGCAGACAAATGCAGACAAACGCTGATTTCTTCATTTCTCGAACGCAGATTAACGCAGACAAACGCTGATTTCTTCATTTCCCGAACGCTGACAAACGCAGACAAACGCTGATTTCTTCATTTCCCGAACGCAGACAAACGCTGACAAACGCTGATTTCTTCATTTCCCGAACGCAGATTAACGCTGACAAACGCTGATTTCTTCATTTCCCGAACGCAGATCAACGCAGACAAACGCTGATTTCTTCATTTCTCGAACGCAGATCAACGCTGACAAACGCAGATAAACGCTGATTTCTTTATCTTTTGCCTGCGCAAATCTGCGTTCATCTGCGTTCATCTGCGTTCATCTGCGTTCATCTGCGTTCATCTGCGTCCAAACGATCTTTGATACTAACTCGGCCAATGGCTCGCCCTCCTGGATGCCGCACACGTCGCGCAAGGTCCCCGCCAGGCCGTCGCGCGCAAGCCGGGCCTGGAGTTCGACGGCGTCGGGGTCGTCGGGGGCATCGTAGGCCAGCGCGGCGGCGATGCCCCAGGCCAGCCCCGCGGGCCGGATGGCGTGCTTTTCGGCCAGGCGGGCCGCGCCGACAAGGCGGTCTTCGGGGGCCAGTTTGCGCAGGGGGTCGCGGGCCAGCCGGCTGACCGGGTCGCCTAGCGCCCGGTTGCCGAAGCGCGCCAGCAGGTCGAGCGTGTGTTCCCGCAGCGCCTGCGCCTCGAGGCCATGCTCGGCCACCAGCGCCCGCCCCGCCTCGTCCAGCGCCTGGTCCACCCGCCGCCGCACCCACGGGTCGTCCAACGCCTGGTAGCCATACTCGTGGCCCTGGCGGTAGCCCAGGTAACCCAGCATGGCGTGGGCGGCGTTGTGGATGTACAACTTGCGCTCGACGTAGGCGCGGAAGGGGGCCACCGGCTCCATGCCTACGACGCGCGGGATCTCCCCGACGAAGGCCTGGCGGTCCACCGGCAACACCTTGTACGGCTCGGCCACGATCAGGGTCGGGTCGGCGGCCCGCTGCTCGGGCGTGGGCACGGGCGACATGCGGGCGATGACGGCCGGGACGAAGCCCACGCGCTCCGCCAGGTAGGGCCGCAGCGGTTCCGGCAGCGCCTGGCCCACCGCCTGGCGCAGGACCTGGGGGGCGTCGTGCAGATTTTCGCACAGGATGACGTTCACGGGCGTGGCAGCATCCGCCGGGGTCGGGGCGGCGGTCCAGCGACGGGCCAACCCGGCCGCGATGGAGCGGGCGACGGCTCCCAGCGCCCGCGCACCGACGGCGGTGGCCAGGAGGCTGGCGCGCGCCACCTCGGCCGCCACCTGCTCGACGTCCAGCCCGTTGACGGCGCGCACCGGGCCGACCGTCCGTTCCTCCACCGTCTCGAGGCCCGAGAGGCGCAGGGTATAACTCCCGCGGCGGGCCAGCGCCGCGACCAGCGGCTCGTCCAGGTCCACGAACACCACCTCGTAGCCCGACTCGCTAAAGAGTTGGCCGAGAAACCCCCGCCCGACGCTCCCCGCACCGAAAATCACCGCTGTCGGACGCTCTTGTACAACCATCGTACCTTCTTGTGATCCTCAAACACTGATTTTCACCACGGAGACACGGAGACCACAGAGGTTCTAAGAGTCTTCTCCGTGTCCTCCGTGGCTCCGTGGTGCAAGAACGGGCTTACACAGCTGCCCGTGCCGAAAATCACCGCTGTCGGACACTCTTGTACAACCATCGTACCTTCTTGTGATCCTCAAACACTGATTTTCACCACGGAGACACGGAGACCACAGAGGTTTTAAGAGTCTTCTCCGTGTCCTCCGTGGCTCCGTGGTGCAAATGCAAATCTACACAGCCGGGCCTACCCACATTTGGTGCTGCTCGTCGAAGTGCCAGCCGGGGGCGTCGAGCCTGAGGTCGTGGCGCGCCCAGCCGGCTCGCACACGGCGCCAGGTCTCCTCCCACGAGCGGATGCCGCCCAGCGCGTCGGCCGCCTCGACGTTGCAGGCTCCCACCGCCACCGCCGCCGTCAGCGTATCCTCGAGCGACAGGCCGCGCAGCAGCCCGCTCAGGAAGCCGGCGATCGTCGCGTCGCCCGCGCCGGTCGTGCCGACCACCTGTACCTTGAAGCAGGGGGCCCACAGTTCCTTGCCGGCCCAGGCCGCCGGCTGCGCAGGCCGGGCCGCGCCCAATGCTGCGAGCGCCGCCTGACCGGCGGTGTGCACGTACAGCCCCCGCTCCCCCAACTTGAGCCCGACGACCTTGCTCCCCATCTCCAATATCTGGCGGCTGAGATCCGAAAGCAACGCTGGTGTGATCAGCCGCAGGAAATCGGCCCCGCCCGCGGCCTGCATCAATTCTCCATACGTCTCCCGCCGCAGCATGTAGAGGGTCTCCTCGATGCTGGGCAGAAAGACGTCCACGTAGGGGAGCACACGCCGCAGGATGGCGGCCCAATCCACCCGCCCGGCCGCCGACGCCGCGTCAGGCAGCGAGAGGTCGAGCGAGGTCGTCACCCCGGTCTCCCTGGCGCGCTGGAACATGTCCACCAGTTGCGCGCCGCCGTCCTCGTACATCAATTTCAGGATGGGTGGATAGCCGAAATGGAACAGCCGCGCCCGGCCCACCACGTCGTACCGCACGTCCCTGGCCGAGAAGGTCTCGTTGGCGGCCGGGCAATGCAGAAAGATGCGGTCCACGCCGGGAGGGTTGATGATGACCGTGTAGGACGTGTGCACGGCCGGGTCCACTACCATGCCGTTCGCCAGGCCCGGCCCGTGCGACTCGATGACCTGCCGGACGACCCGCCCGAGCAAGTCATTCCCGATCTTGCCCATGAGGCGGGTGGGGATGCCCAACTTGTGGAGCGCGAGGCCGGTATTGGAGACCGCCCCGCCGGTGGAAATCGTGAGCGACCCCACCTCGGTCAAGCGCCCTGGCCGGAAGAGCAGCGCGAGGCCCTCCTGGGAGAGCACCGAGAGGTCCGGGATGACGTCCAGGCAGATGTGGCCGGCGACGACGGCGTCACGCGAGGTGACCAGGTGCGGCCCCATTTCAGCGTCCCGGACGTTGATCTCGTCTGCCTGGGCGTTGATTTCGTAGGCTGTGGCGTGCCTGGTGTCACGGCTTGTAGGTTCGCGCATAATCAGTGACCAACAGGTGGAGGGGTGGCTCATCCTCCTCGATCTGCGGGAAGCGTCCGACCGGCTCGTAGAAACGGTTGTCGGTCTTGTCGTCGTTGACCATGGACACTTCGCCGACCATGACGCGGCTTTCAGCCCCCCAGAAGGCGTGGTAGAGGCGCGAGGGGAGGGTGATGCTTTCGCCCGGGGCTAACACCACCGTATCGCCGGCCTTGACGACGCGTTGCACGCCGTCGGTGCTCACAGTCACGTCGGTGCTGGCCAGTTTCTCGTCTGGGGTAGAGTTGTACAACTGGACGACGAGTTTGCCGCCGCCCCGGTTGATGATGTCCTCGGACTTGGCCCAATGAAAGTGCATGGGGGTCACCTGGTCCACGCCCACCAGCATGATCTTTTCGGCGTATAGTTTGCCCTGCAGCGTTTGCCAGTTGTGCGGGTGGCCGTTGCGGATGGTGAAGAGGAACAGCCCGCGCTTTTCAAAGTTGCCGCTGCCAAAGTCGGTGATGTCCCACCCCAGTCCGTTATCAACGATCTCGCGCACCTCTTCCCCTTTGGCCGCCCACTCCTGGGGCGTCCAGTAGGCGAAGGGGGGGAGATAGAAGCCTCTGCCGCGGATGAAGGCATCGGCCTCGCGCATGATGGCATTGATCTCGGAACGTTTCATGGTTTCCTCCTGTATCACGATTTATGATGCCCTTAACGCAGAGTCGCAGAGAAATCCATAGGAACCTCTGCGCCTCTGCGTCTCTGCGTCTCTGCGTTGGTTCCTCTGCGTTGGTTCCTATCCATCTGGCCTTCACTACTCCAGTGCCAATACCTTCCGGGCCGCTGCGTCGTCCGTGACCAGGACGTTCACGTGGCCGCCACGGAGCGCCCCCAGGATCGCCTCGGCCTTCGCTTCGCCGCCGGCCACGCCGATGACGTGCCCAATCCCGTGCAACGCCTCCAGTTCGATGCCGACGATGCGGTAGTTGAGTTCGATATCCATGACACGCCCCTGCGCGTCATAGTGCCGCGCGCAGATATCGCCCACGACCCCCTGGGCGCGCAGGCGGGCCAGCGCCTCGCGGTCCACGTACCCGGCGCGCAGCAGGCTATAGACCTCGGGGGTGGGCGCGCCGATGCCCACCAGCGCCACGTCGGCCTGGCCGGCCAGGCGGAGCGTCTCGCGGATGCGCGGTTCTTGCAGCAGCGCCTCCCGCGCGCGGGCGTCCTCGACGATGAGCGGGGCGTGCAGGTAACGGTATTCGCCCCCGTAGGTGTTGGCCAGCAAGCGGGCCAGGTCGGTGCCATCCATCAGCGGGTCCCCTGCCCCCACCGCGCCGACCATCTGCACGACGGTGATGGGGAGGTGCCGCTCGGGCCTGAGCGCGCGCACCGTAGAATAGACCGCCACGCCCCACGAGATCCCCAACACCATCCCATCGTCGAGGATGCTTTCGACGTAGCGGGCGGCCAGCGCCCCCAGGCCGCGCAGGGTCTCCTCGTAGGGCTGGCCGCGCCCGGCGAGGACGCAGGTACGCAGCAGGCCGAAGCGGGTGCGCAGGGAGTCTTCGAGATCGGGCACCGTCTTCCAGGGGTAGTGGACGATGATTTCGACGAGGCCGGCCTCGCGGGCCTGGTCGAGCATGCGGGAGATGGTGGAACGGGAGGTGCCGACGCGGCGGGCAATCTCGTCCTGGGTCAGGCTGTTTTCGTAGTACAGGCTGGCGACCTGGGCCAGCAGTTCGGGTTGGTCGGGCATGGGCTATAGCCTGGCGTGCACGTTTTCTCAAGATGTGCACCGGTGTGCAGGGGGGATTCTATCACAGGGGGAGGGATTGTCAACTTTGTCGTAAGGAGGGCATTTGGAGCACGAAAGGCGCGAAACCTCGCGAAAAACACGAAAGCGGGGGCCGGTTTCGCGCGCTATGGTATAATGTCCACGCAAGGCAGCTATGGATCGAAACACGCCCGTCGTTTCTCAAGAAGAATCCCTGCTCACGCCAGAGGAGGCCTGGCAGGACTATCAATCGCTGAAGATCGCACTGGCCGAAGAGGTTGGTGGGCCAGATGCACGGCAGTGGTTGGAGTTGCCTCCCCACATCTCGGCGCTGGTGCGGCAACTCGTCGCCACTGGCGTATGCCAGGACGAGCGTGACGTCATCGTCAGGGCGGTGGAGGTGTTCTTCGTAGCCGTGTCCCCCCAGCAGACCGCGCGGTACCGCATTCTACAGGAAGCCAGGACGAAATACGGGTAAACCTGTAGAGTCTTCCCTATCTTTCCAGAGATAGTGGACGACGATTTCGACGACGCCGGCCGTGTGGACCTCGTCGAGCATGCGGGAGACGGTGGAACGAGAGGTGCCGGCGCGATTGTCAAACCTGAGTTTCAGAGAGCACGGGCTGACCCCGCCCCTGCCCCTCTCCCAACCAGGGAGGAGGAAGTATACGCCCTCTCTTCCTCGGGGAAAGCAATCACCTGCACAGGCTGTCCGTACGATTTGGCAGCTTGTCCTCGCCATGTTTATGGATCAATTTGAACATCATCTACATAAGTCCAAGTGTTGTACCATTTGTCAAATCGGTTCCAATTCTCAAAGCGGATCGTGATATATGTTCCCACATACGAACTGAGATTAATTGTCTTCTGTCTCCATCCCAGGTTTCTTAGATTATCGCATTTGTAGGGGTTAGTTGTATTCATATCCCGGAAAACTCGGACGCCGTTAATTCTTACGTCAAAACTGTCGTATGGATCACTGAGATCGTAGTTCTTATCGTGGGTGAAGATGTTATACCAGAAAGATAGTGTGGGAGAAGTCTTAGCAGAGGGGACAAGGACAGTCTGTTCCATCCACGCACCGCCTAACGGCACACCGCTTCCACATTGATAAGCAGGATCCCCCAAAAGGGCGGAGAAACTGCCCGAGTGCGGATTCGTTGACGTGATGACCTGAGGCAATTCTCCCCCGTGCGTCCAGCAAGCCCATCCGCGCTCAAAGCCACCATTACAGACGACGGGCGGAGGATAATCCCTCAAGACAACAGGCAGATAGAGTGTTCTGAAGACAACGACAATCGTGGGATTATTGAACTCGCCGCAATTGGCCTGCCCGACAAGGTCTTGGTAGCAGAAACCGGAATCCGGACCATTAATCAAGCCTTCATAGGAAGGGGGTAAACTGACAATCGCTGTAAAGCAAAGGGTCAGGGGATTGGACATCAACAAGTTGTCGTTAACAGGCCACGTGACAGTAATTCCCCCGTCAGAGTGCCCAGAGCACGAGTAAGGAATGCCCTGAGGAGGGCAGTTCGCATCGATACTCGGTATCAAGATATCGGTCATGACCAGGTTGCGCAATCTCACGGCAATCGTCAGATAGACCGATTCCAAAACACTGCTGGTAGGTGCAAAAAAATATTCACCACCGCTGGTATCTGCGATGTATTGCAGCAAATCTTCGTCAGCGTCGTAGCCAAAGCCGATTGTGTAGATCCTGATATTATCCTCAGCAGCTGCTTCGGCTTGCTGTCGAGCATACGTTTTGGCCGTATCCTCGTCTATAGGATGATTGGCTCTACCATCAGACAGGAAGATGATTGCTTTGATCGTCTCTGACATATAGTGGGGGGAGGTTGTCGTCAACTCCCCATGCGCTACTCTGATGCCCTCACCGATATTTGTGTACCACTCATCATCCAATGATTGAAGTCTGGTAATGGTCTTTGTGATATCATCCTTGTTTGCTGTTAGGGGCAGGGCCAAATGGGCTGTAATGCTGTATGGAACGACAGCACCTCGATCGGTGCTCTGCAACTCACGCACGAAAACAATAGCTGCCTCTTTGGAAGATGTCAAACGCATTGCCTGTGTTATACCTCCTCCGGGCGACACAGGCCTTGTCATACTCCAAGAGACGTCTTGTACCAGAACCACATCCAGTCCTGGCCTCATGATAGTAAAGCAGATGGACACCATCTCGCCTGGATAAGTCTGAGTGGGATCAACTGTCTTGGTTATGTATACGGTGGTCGTGATAGAGGGGGCCATGGAGATGGAGGTTGCGCCCTCCGGATTGACCGGTATGTGTTTTTCCTCGTGACCGGAGGCGGTTACCACTGTGTTTAGAATCGAAAGCAGAACAGTGACTACCAGAACACCTAAAACTAATGACAAGAGAAGTACCCCCAGTCTATTACCTACCCCTGTACACCTTGAGCTTTCTAAAGATTGTGCAGTCACTGGATTTTCCCTTCGGTTACTAATGGTCTGGTCTGTCTGGGCCGTTTCCACCTTCCTGTTGTTTCACTGTAAAACTACGAATCTCGCTATTCTCAGAAAGCCGTTCCCATTTCCACGCCTCCCCGACACTTCGAGCTACTGCTATGTTCCAATAATACGTACCGGGCGTATTGGTGAATTCTTCGGGTACGGAATAGTGACCAGTCGTCTTCCCATCTTGGCAAGAAACCAGGTCCGGGTTATCCTCATAGTGGTAGCTACCCGGTGGGTAAGTGTCCGAAATCCGGATGGCGAATTTCCACTCAGGCGGCAGACAATAGTCCCATCTCCACATCAGTTTGATCCCGGTGCCAGATCTGAATTCGGCGCCGTTCGCGGGTTCATCGAGTTGGGGCTTCGGGGCACATGATGTCACAACACACCCCTCGTTTGGGTCGTAACCTGGTCCAGCTGCAGGTACAGGTGTTTCAGGGTTCCAAGGTCGCACCACGGGCTTGGGGGTCGGCGGTTCTTCCACTATGAAAAAGGCAGACGATTCACCTTTGCCACGCGAGTCATGCACAAGCACAGGATAATTGCCAACCTTTAAGGTCATTGGAATAGCAGTCCTGATGGTATTGGAATCCACAAGTGTCGGTAGCAAAGGGACTCCAATTGTAAGAGCAACAGACTGGGTGAAGTTCTCTCCACTGATAAGCACTGGCATAGGAGTACCCTTGATTGTACCTGTCGGCGATATGCTATGCACGATCGGGCTTGGCGGGGCTATATGGAAATGATACCATTGGGATTCCTCGCTCACTTGTTCATACTTGTCTTCTAAGGAACGCGCTACGGAAACGGCCCAGGTGTATTCTCCCGGCAACAAGGACAACATACGAGAAGAGAGAGGAAGGCGCTCTTCTCTGTGATAGAAGGAGAGATCTTGCTCTTTCGTCCATAACCTGACTTGATAGTACTCATCGGGCTCAAGGTTGTAGGGACAATCCCAGCATAGTGTTATTTCCGATCCGCAGTCTATGCATGCATCATCCTTAGGCTCCATGAGCGTCACTGGCGGATGCAACGTGGGTGACGGTGTCCGGGTTGGAGGTCTTCTATGTGGCGTTGATGTTGCCGTCGGGGGAGTCGGCACTGGTGAACTACACGAAAAGCTCGAGAATACGGTTAGGACTGTAAGATATGCCATCACCAGGAAGACCACCCGGATAGCACTCCGAAGAGTATATGAATGGACGATAATTGGTTCGCGAAGTTGGCTGTACTTGCTATATAGCGGTTTCATGCCCCTTCCTCAACGGTGAAGCTGCAGAGATCACACGATCACTTTGCGCTCGCATTATCCTGCTCTACCCTGATGAGTCTGTATGAAAGCTCAATGGATCTCCACGTTGTCAACATACGTCCACGTATTCCATCCTTTATCTGCCCCGTTAACATTATGAAGAGACAGTTCTACTATTTCTCCCCTGTAGGAACCCAGGTCGAACCTAACAAATCGCCAACCAGAATCCCAGACCTCACGGTTGCAACTGGACTCATCCCACTCTATGTTCCCAAACAGGCCAAGCTGCTGACCATTAACACTCACCTGGAAGAAGTCATGGTCATCCAGATCATAGCTGAAAACTCGATACCTCAGCGAGAGCGTGGGGCTAACGGTCTGGGGTACCTGGAAGGATTGCTTTATCATGGCTTCTCCAATCGGCACACCGCCTTCACATTCATAATCACGGTTGCCAAGTACAGCATAGCACTGGTTCCCATCACACTCAACATTTTGGTCCAGCTCACCACCTTGTTGCCAACAGTCAAAACCGCGTTCAAAGTCACCATTGCAGAGCATCTGTGTTAGTGATGGAGACGGAAACTCGGCCCCTTCATAGACTGCAGTCAAGGATGGACTAGGTGAGACTAGAGGTAGTGACGACTGTGCTGATCCATCCGGACCCAAACAGCGGTTCAGAATTCCAACCACAGCACCAAGCAGCGCTACAACTATTGGAACTAGCACGTATTGTACCCACCACGGCCAGCGCCTTTTCCCGTTTCTTGGTGATTCCCCATCTGAGCTTTCCATAACGGCGCCTGCAACATTCCCACCCCGGCGCCCTTTGCCCTCTGACTGCATCGCAGCTTCTGCAGACAAGCTCTCTTGACCGTGGGCACTTGGGCCAGGCCGATGTCTCCCTTTCTCCTCTCGTTGCCTATTAGCCTCCTTAAGAAGACCCTTCACACCCTGGTCGCCTGGGACTAGATCCAGCACACGCCCTAACTTCTCTATCGCTGCCTGCAAGTTACCTGCCACAAGATCCTGTATGGCCTCACCACGTAGTCTCTCTATACTCCGCTTCTCCCGGGCCACCACCAATTTTGTAGAAGCATCCTCATTATCAGGATCCAATTGGACAGTCCGCTCTAGTTTCTCAACTGCCTGGTTCCACTCTTCTTTCCCAAAATGCTCAAGTCCTTCTGTGTAAGAGATACTTGCCTCATGCATATCCCTAGCTCTCTGGAGCATCTGTGCAGCATCTTTGTAAGCCTGCCCTTGTTCCACAACCCCAGTTAGTGACTCAATAGCAGCCACCCATTCTTCGTTAGATAGATGACTCTCGGCCTGCTTGTACCTTTCCAGCAGTTCTCTTTCTTCTTGTGCTCTTGCCAGCCTTTTCGCAACCTCTGGGTAGACCAGGTCCTCGGCAAGAATATCGACGTAAATGCGGATGGCTTCGGCCCACTCTTCGGCTGACTCACATTCATGCGCTTGCTCAACCTGACTAGCTAGCCTGAGTTGCTTGTTGACCTCATCAAGTCTCTCCCTCACATCACGATAACCATCAGGCTGCATTTCGAGAATCTCATCAAAGCTTTTCTTAGCATTTTGCCAGGCCCGTCCATCAACATACTGACTCCCCTCTTGATACAATGCCTCAAGCTTGTACTCCCTTCTCGCCCTGTCCAGACCTGCTTTCGCATCCCCATAGGCGGGATCCAACTGGACAACCTCTTCAAGACACGAGATCGCCTCTTGCCAGTTCTTACGTAGGAGATGCTCCTGAGCCTTCACATACCGTTCTGCTAGCCATTCTTGCTGTCTGACTGCTATCAGCCTCTGTTCAGCGTCCTGGTACCCAGGTTCTTGAGCGAGTACTGCCTCAAGTTTCTCTCTTGCACTACTCCACTTACGCGTGCGGACATAGCTCAACGCTTCGCTGTAAATAATCTCTAGTGTCTGTTGCTGGCTTGCCTCAATCAATCGGGCAAACACGTCTTTGTAGTCCGGGTTAACGTCCCCAACTTGCTTAAAAAAGCCAATCGCGCCTTGCCAATCCCGTTGGTCAAAGCACTTCTCTCCTTGGTGGTACAGATCCTCCAGATTGATCTGCCCTGTCTCCGCTTGTTTCTCCTCCATGCCCTCCCCTCCTGATGGTCATATGGTTGCTAAGAGAGAAACTAGATGAAGTCGCGCAATTTCTGGCCCTCACGAACCTGCGAAATCTGCATAACCATTTGTGGTATCTCGACATAGATTACTCAATCGACAATCATAACCGTGCGCTATGCCGATGTGCGCACAGTTTTGGGTATAGAGACCGGTGAGCTAAAATGAACAAGTAGATTATGGCACTGATTAACATAACACTACCCCGTGTTACAGCTCCTTCCATCGCCGCCTCAGCGCATTTCGCCGAAGAGCCACTGGGTGGACAGACTGACTGGGGATAGCCGGGGGAAGGGGGTAGCCAAGCTGTGTGACTACACCAGCCGCACCAGATTACAGGACATTCACATTCCTTGTGCATCGTGGCCCCCGCCCAAAGACCGGCCCTATCGGGTTGCCCAAGCTCGACAGGTTGCCTTACCGTGTTGAATAAGGGGTCGTCCTTTGTGGACAATGCACATTGTACTACAATCTGAGTGTAAAGTCAATAGCAAAACAGGAAAGCAGGAAAGTTTCCTGCAAATCACGGACTGGGGGAAATGCCCGCCACTTCCTCCAAACAACAAAGTATGGCATGGACCTCTGAACGAACCTCTGAACAGCGGGATACACACAACTGAGCAGTACCGGCACAGATGACATTGACACCGCTCCCGCTTGTCCACGGATTTGCATAGAAACGGGAGCGGGGTATACTAACCATGCGACAACCCTGGCCGTTTCGCCTTGAGAGGAGGACCCATCCCGTATGTCCCCGAACAACCAAACCCTGGACATCACCACCCTCGAAACGTGGCTCTGGGAAGCCGCGTGTAAGATCCGCGGGCCGGTGGATGCGCCCAAGTTCAAGGACTATATCCTGCCCCTCGTCTTCCTCAAGCGCCTGTCCGACGTCTTCGACGACGAGGTCGCCCGCCTGGGGGAGGAGTTCAGTAGCCGCGCGACCGCCGAGCGCCTGGTGGAGGACGACCACGACCTGGTGCGCTTTTACCTGCCGCCGGCCGCCCGCTGGAGCCACCTGGCCAAACTGACCACCGGGCTGGGGGAGGCACTCACCGACGCGGTGCGCGCCGTCTCGCGCGAGAACCCCAAACTGGCAGGGGTGATTGACGTGGTGGATTTCAACGCCACGCAGGCGGGCCAGCGCATGGTGGGCGATGACCGGCTGCGGGAAGTGGTGCAGGTGCTGGGCCAGCACCGCCTGGGCCTGCGCGACGTCGAGCCCGACATCCTGGGCGAAAAAAAATCTGCGCCTCCCCGCCTCTGCGACTCTGCGTTAGGGACATCAGGAATCAACGCAGAGACGGAGAGAGGCAGAGACGCAGAGAAATCCATAAGGGCCTCTGCGACTCCCTGCCTCTGCGGTTCTGCGTTAAGGACATCAGGAATCAACGCAGAGATGCGGAGGTGCAGAGACGCAGAGAAATCCATAAGGGCCTCTGCGACTCCCCGCCTCTGCGACTCTGCGTTAAAGGCATCAGGAATCAACGCAGAGACGCGGAGACGCAGAGACGCAGAGAAATCCATAAGGGCCTCTGCGACTCCCCGCCTCTGCGGCTCTGCGTTAAGGACATCAGGAATCAACGCAGAGACGCAGAGAAATCCATAGAAATCTCTGCGCCTCCCCGCCTCTGCGGCTCTGCGTTAAAGGCATCAGGAATCAACGCAGAGACGGAGAGAGGCAGAGACGCAGAGAAATCCATAGAAACCTCTGCGACTCCCCGCCTCTGCGACTCTGCGTTAAAGGCATCAGGAATCAACGCAGAGACGCGGAGAGGCAGAGACGCAGAGAAATCCATGAAAGCCTCTGCGCCTCCCCACCTCTGCGACTCTGCGTTAAGGGCATCAGGAATCAACGCAGAGACGGAGAGAGGCAGAGATGCAGAGAAATCTATAGAAACCTCTGCGCCTCCCCGCCTCTGCGACTCTGCGTTAAAGGCATCAGGAATCAACGCAGAGACGCGGAGGTGCAGAGACGCAGAGAAATCCATAGAAACCTCTGCGCCTCCCCGCCTCTGCGATTCTGCGTTAAAGGCATCAGGAATCAACGCAGAGACGCGGAGAGGCAGAGACGCAGAGAAATCCATGAAAGCCTCTGCGCCTCCCCACCTCCCCGCCTCCCCGCCTCTGCGACTCTGCGTTAAGGGAGACCTATGCACGAGAATGAGATCAGCAAGATCATCCTGGATGCTGCCATTGAGGTTCACCGCACCCTGGGTGGGCCAGGTTTGCTCGAAGGTGTCTACGAAGAAGCCCTGGCCTGGGAACTGACCTCTCGAGGCCTCACCGTCGAGCGGCAGAAAGTCGTGCCCATCGTGTACAAGGGCCATACCCTGGCCACACCCCTGCGCCTGGATCTGCTGGTCAACGGCCAGGTCATCGTCGAGTGCAAAGCCACCACCCAGTACAACGATATCTTTGAGACACAGGTACTCACCTACCTGCGGCTAACCGACCTCAGATTGGGCTTGGTGATCAACTTTGGCGAAAAGCGCGTCATAGATGGCTACCATCGCGTGGTCAACCACTTGTAAACGCAGAGATGCGGAGAGGCAGAGACGCAGAGACGCAGAGACGCAGAGAATTTATACAGAACCTCTGCGTTGAGAAGTTGCGCACGGGCAGAAGTGGCCAGACATTGACAGAGGTTTGCCGTCAGGTATACTATCAATTCATTCGTGGTCTGCCAGAGAGGTAAGGAATGAAACGGTATACAGCCTTCTGGCCGGTACTGGTGCTTGCCATCATGATAGCACCGGCCAGGTCAGCGGCATCGAGCAAGGTCGCAGCAGCGCCGACCAGGCTAGTCGCATCGAGTATGGCCCCGGCGGCCGCGCTGGATTGGGAGTTGGTGCTGCCTGACCTGCCTACCCGCATCTGGCGTTCGGCCCACTACGAGGCCGACCATACCCTCTTCGTCACCACCGACCGCGACCTGCGCCGCACCACCGACGACGGCGACACGTGGGCCTTGCTCTATCCCACCTCGCCGGTGACCGAAGCGGTGGGCATCAGCGCCTTCGCCTTCGATCCGGCCACGCCGGTCAGCCCCACGCTCTTCCTGGCGCGCAACCTGCCCGCCGCTCCTTCCGAGATCCACCGCAGTACCGACGATGGCCAGGCCTGGACCACCGTGTTTACCACCACGGCCGGCCCGCTGCGCGACATGGTGGCCGCGCGCGACGCGAATGGCCGGTTGGTGACGTTTGCCGTGGGAGGGTGGGCGGGGGTGTGGCGCTCCACCGGCGGTGGCGACACCTGGGCCCTCTCGGCGTCCGGACTTCCCGCCGACTACGAGGTGTACCACGTCTTCGCCTCGCCCGCCTTCGCCGCCGACCGCACGCTCTACCTGACCGGCTTCGGCCCCCTCATCCGCTCGACCGACGGCGGCGGCACCTGGGCGCGGGTGGACATCCCGTGGGTGGACGTGGCGCGCCAGGTGGTCTTTTCGCCCCACTATGCCAGCGATGGCACCCTATGGATCAGTTATTTCTGGATCGAGGGGCACGGCGAATACCTGCCCAATGGCGTGGTCCGCTCGACCGATCGCGGCATGACCTGGCAGTTGGTCAACGACGGCTTGCCCGTGGGTTGGCCGGACGGCTGGATCATGGGGCTGGACGTCTCGCCGGACTATCCGGGCGAGCGGGCGCTGGTGGCCGTGGAACGCGTCGCGCGGCCGCTGGGCACGGTCTGGGAACTGTACCGTTCGCCGGCCGGCGGCGATGGTTGGTGGTGGCAGGGCACTGCTCCCGGCGTGACCCCCACCGGCCTGCTGGCTGCAGCCCACGACCTCTTCTTTCTGCCCACCACGGCCGGCCTGTGGCGACTGCGCACCGCCTGCTGGGAGTGGGTAGTCAACGGCGACTCTGAGAGCAACGCCGGCTGGTCCATGCCACTCACCCCGGTTCCGGCTGACTATACCACCGGCCAGGCCCACGGTGGCGACCGCTCCATCCGCATCGGGATCGTGGAAGGGGAAAACCGGCTGGCCTATTCCTCGGCCCGCCAGCCGGTGACGCTACCCGCCACCGCTGTGACTGTCACGCTCACCGCCTGGCTCTACACCGTGTCCGGCGAATCCCAATTGGTCCCGCCCTCCGCGCAGTCGTCGGCGCTGGCCGCCCCTGCCACGGTCGTGGATGCCCAATACGTGCTGGTCCTGGACGAGGACCTGGGCTTGTTGGAGAGGGCGCTCTGGATGCGGCAGAACGACCGCACCTGGGAGCCCTATACTCTCGACCTGAGCGCCTACGCCGGCAGAACGATCTGGCTGCACTTTGGGGTGTCCAACGACGGCCTGGGAGGCACTACCGGCATGTACGTGGACGACGTGTCGCTGAGTGCGTGCGAGTCGCTCCCTATACCGTTGACCCGGCGGGTATTCCTGCCCTTGACGGGACGGGATTGGCAGGCCGGCTATCCACCGGCCGGCCCGCTGCTGATTGATGGGGAGCGGGTGTATCACGTGGTGGGCCACCCCCAGAGCACAACGCTCTACGCCCTGACGGGACAGGGCCTCTACCGCTCCGGCGACGGTGCGCGCACCTGGACGCCGGCGGCCTCCTCACCCCCGATGACCCGCAGCCTGGTGCTGGCCCCCGGCCAGCCGGACGTGCTGTACGCCGGTGCGGGGTATCCCTGCTACGCGGGCGGCCCCGCCGTGCCGATGTGGAAGAGCGTGGACGGTGGTGAGACGTGGTTCGAACTGCCGGCCGGGCTCAACCTGGAACCGCTGGCGGTGCACCCGTCCGACCCTCAGCGCGTGTACGCCCGCGGCTGCGACGGCCCCTACCGCTCGACCGACGGCGGCGACTCGTGGACGTTGCAGGCCGATGACCTGTTCCTGACCTACGACGTGCGTTCCATCGCCCCGGCTGCGGCCGACGACTGGCAGACGGTCTACCTGGGCTGCGCGACCGAGGGGGGCGGCGGGGGCATCGTCGGCAGCAGGAACGGAGGCACCGGCTGGGACCTGCTCACCCCGCTGGAGGGGGGGCCCTGGTGGGTCAGCGCTCTGGCGGTGGACCCTGCGTCGCCCACCCGCGTCTATTTCGGTGAGCCTCAGGCCTTGTGGGGCAGCCACGACGCGGGCACGACCTGGTTCACCAGTACCGCCGGCCTGGAAGACGTGGTGTACAACCCGAGCGAGCCACCCACGCAGACCTACGGCTTGCTCAGCCTGGCCTACGTCCCCTCGGAAGCGGACCACTGGTTGTTGGGCACCGTCCGTGGCCTGTACGGCAGCGCCGACGGGGGGCAGACGTGGACGAAACTCACCGGTTCATCCTGGCAGGATGAGCGAATCCTCAGCCTGCTGTTGTCGCCGGCTGAACCGGACCGGCTATACGTCACCACGCCCGCTGGAGTATACGTCCACAACCGCACTTGTTTTCCGTAGCGCTTTGGCTGGTTCGCGGTACAGGAGGTGACGGACGCCCCGCTTATGAAGATTCAGAAAGTACTGCCGTAACGCGGATGCTGGCCCAGCCGGATAAAGTGTCCGGCCTACGGAACGGCGGGCGCTAAAGGTGCCCTTGAAAGCCCGGTTTACCGGGCGCTGCTCCGTAGCCGGGCGAGTTCATCGCCCGGCGGCCCCCGGCAGACGAAGCGCTCCTGGCTACGGGGCTAATCTCTTGAAGTTCATAAGCCGGGCCTCCGGTTGCGTCTCACCCCAAAACCAGGCCGGCAGGTCGTCTACCGGCGCAGGACCCGCCCCCGGCGCTCCCGGCTCACCATCTGCCCATCCCGCGCTACCACCTGTCCCGAGATCAAGACCGTCCGAATGCCCGAGGGTGGCGCATCGGGCCGTTCCGGGGTCGTGTGGTCGGCCACGCTGCCCGCATCGAACAGTACCAGATCGGCCCACGCTCCTTCGGCGATGCGGCCCACGTCCCGCAGGCCGATCCGCTCCGCCGGGAACGACGTCATCCGGCGCACCGCCTCCTCCAGCGAAAAGAGCCCCAGGTCGCGGCTGTAACGCCCGAGCACGCGTGGGAAAGTGCCGAAGGAGGCCGGGTTGTGCCGGCCGCGTTGGGTGAGGATCGTATCGGTCATAAATGCGCACAGGGGATGCGCCAGCGCCGCCCGCAGCGGCTCCTCCCGCTCCCCGTCGCCCGAATACGTGCCCAGGAGCACCCGCGCCTTGCCTCCGCTCAGCCGCGCGGCGTGGACGTACGCCTCGAACTCCGCCAGGCCCAGGCGGCGGGCGATGGCCGCAAAGTCCAATCCCTCCAGTTCGGCCAGTTCCGGCGCCCGCCCCCACAGCAGCGTGATGTCCCCGTAGCCCAATCCCAGCGTCCAGCGCAGGATGGTCATCTCCCGCTTGAGTCGCCGCAGCGCGGGATCGCTGTGGATGTTCTCCTCGAACCCCGCCAGGAACCAATCGGGAAACACGACGTTGATGGTCGAGTTGCCCACGGTGTAAGGGAAGGCGTCGAACGCGACGTCCAACCCTTCCGCAGCCGCCTGCTCGATGTCGTGCAGCACGGTGCGATGGGTGCGCCAGGTGTGGCGGCCGACAAAGATCTGATGCGAGAGTTGTAGCCGCACCCCCGCCTGCCGGGCCAGCGCGAGCAACTCGCGGGTCGAGCGGACGTTGTGCGGCGTCCCTCCGATCATTGGCGTGTAGAAGGGGGAGACCCAGGTGTAGGCCCGCCCGTGGACGGCAAAGAGACCCCCCTCTTCGGCCACCGCCTGCAGCAGGGGCAGGAACTCCTCGTTGCGGGCAAACACCCCCGGCGCGTAGGCCAGCCCGGCCGAAAGGCCGAACGCCCCCTCCCGCAGCGCCTGGCGGGTGAGGCGACGGAGGGCGTCCATCTCCTCGGCCGTGGGAGGAGTGGGACCGTCGGCAGGCGGACCCATCACGGCGTAGCGCAGCGTGCCGTGGCCCACCAGGAAGGCCGCGTTGAGCAGCAAGCCCTCGTGCTCCAGAGTGCCCAGAAACTCGGCCATAGTACGCCAGCGGTAGGGGAAGGCCCGCTCCCGCAGCATCTCGGAAAAGCCATCCACCAGGGGAGTGGCCTCTTCCGTGGCCGGGGCAGGCGAGAAGCCGCACTGGCCGGTGACCAGGGTGGTGGCCCCCTGCAGGACGAGCGGAGCCAGGATCTGGTCGTGGTCAGCGAGGGGCAGGATCCAATCGGCGTGGGAGTGGACGTCAATGAAGCCCGGTGCCACGATCAGGTTGCTCGCATCGAGCACCTGCCGGCCGGACAATCGCTCGCCGGTGGCGATGGCGGCGATCCTGCCGCCCTGGATCCCGACGTCAGCCCGCACGCGGGGCCGGCCGCTGCCGTCAATCACGGTACCATTGGCGATCACCAGGTCCAGGTCCATCGTTGTACCTCCCGTGTCATGCGACCCCCCAGACCAGCGACGGCTGCCTGGGGAACAGTACCTGCAACAATACCCGCGCCTCGTCGGCCTCCGCCCAGCAGTCCGGGAAGGCGTAACTCAGTTCCTCCAGCGTGCGGTAGCCGAACAGCAGTTGCAAAAAGGTGAGATCGGGAAATTCGGCCTCGCTTCCATCGCTGGACGCCGGCACCCAGCGCTCGGTGATGATCGTGGGCTTCCATGGCTCGGCTGCCCGCAGGTGCCCGCGCTCGAAGACCAGCCGCAGCCCGTCCCGGTAAAAGCTGAGCCGCAACTGGCCCGTGTAGCCGGCGAGCACCGACTCCGCCAGCCGCCGCTCCAGCGCCGGCGCTACGTGCTGTATCAAGTCAGCCAGGTCCGGCACGCGCACGTACCAGGCGTAGGGCCAGATCGTGCGTGGCAGGCGCTCGGGGATCGCCTGGTACAGCGGGTGCTCCATCTCCAGGTAGAATCCGAACCCTTCGAACTCCTTGTGGGCCTGCGCGGCGTATTCCTGGCCAGTCCTCTGCAGATACCTGAGTACGCCCGGCGTCACAGACGGCCACGAAACCCCCGGCTTCAGTTCATATAACACCGTCGCCAGGGTCTGTCCCCGCAGAAGGGGTGGATGCGCCAGGAACCCCACCGCCTCCCCATCCGCCGACTCCACGATACGCAGTTCCAGCCGGTCGTCGTTCTTGTTGCTGCGACCACTCAGCTCGTACCGCCATATCCGCTCATCGCGCACGCATGCCACCAGGTACCGCTTCATCGCCTCCTCGTACATCTGACGCATGAAGGGCAGGTCGTGCTCCGTCGCCGGGCGCACCCGATACGCTTCGGCCTGGCCGTCTTTGAGTTTGGGGACGTTTGGGACGTAGCCCCCGCGCCCGCCGCCGAGCGATAGCGCCATCTCGTAACCGAACTGGCGGTAGAACCACGGGATGCCCGTGAGCACTGTCATCTTGTGGCCCCGTTCCGCGCTCCACGCGTGGACCACCTCGAACTGGGCGCGCACCAGGCCCCGCCGCCGGTAATCCGGGTGGGTGGCCACTGCCTCCGGCCGCCCAACCCCGAACGGAACCCCGCCATACGACCACGTCTGCGAGATCAGGCAGAGCGACGACACGATCCTGCCCGTGCGCGTGTCCTCCACCACCGTAAAGTCGCCCACGTCCACGATCGGGTGACGGTGCTCCATCATGTCGCGCGTCCAGACGGCGGTCGCTTCGTTCGGGCCCTGCTGGTCCGGTTCGCGAAATACTTCCGCGTTGAAGGCGACCAGCGCGTCGGTGTCCGCCACCGTCGCCCGCCGCAGGACCAGGCCATTTCCCAGGTCACGTAGAATATCCTGTTTGTTGTCCGAGACTTGAGCCACGATGATGCGATTTCTCCTCGATGGTTGCGATCGGTTCACGCACTCGCACGATCTGTACGCGCGCGCGCGATCTCTACGCGCGCGCCATCCGGCACGGCCCGGAACCGGGTGACATCCCCCTGTACGTACCCGAGGATGGTGACCGGGCTGTAGGCCCGCGGTCGTTCGTCCACGCTGGACGGGGTCGGGCCGAAAAAGATGCAGAAGGCGTGACCCATCGGCCAGTACCCCAACTCGCCCACGCTGACCTCGGCGCGGGCGTCCGGCTCCAGGTTGGCCTGCACCGGGATCTCAAAGTAAATCTCGTCGCCCCAGGTCTGGGCGGTACCCACGATGGGCAGTGCCTCCCAGATTTGGCGGGCGGTGGGGCTGTCGTTCAGTTCGGCCTCCAGCGATACGTCTCCTGCAGAGATCAGGATCTTGTTCATGGCACTCCTCCTGTTCGTAACGGCAAGCGAACCACAACGGAAAAGGGAAGTGGTCATTATAGCACACCGCAGGGACTTGACAAGATGTTCGCCGCTCCATTGGAGCAATCCTTAAATTCTTAGAAAACTCTTGACATCCGCCTGAAAATGCCGTATAATATTAGTAATTGAAACCGATACCATGATATCGTTTTCAGGCCTTTTTTCCTGTTCTGTGTTCTTCTTCTTCGCGGCCCTTGGGGTAACCAGTGTCCACGATCCGTGACGTCGCCAGGCGGGCCGGTGTTTCTCCGGTGACGGTCTCCCGCGTCATCAACGACACGGGGAACGTCAATGCGATCACTCGCGCCAGGGTCGAGCGCGCCATCGAAGAATTGGGGTACGTGCCCAGCGTGATGGCCAGGAGCCTGCGCTCCAAGCGCACGCACACGCTGGCCTTGCTGGTCTCCGACGTCACGAACCCCTTCTGGACCACCATCGCGCGAGGCGTAGAAGACACCGCCCAGAGCCGGGGCTATTCCGTTTTCCTGTACAACACCGACGAAAACCTGGCCAAGCAGCAGCGCTACCTGGACGTCGTCGTCGCCCAACGGGTGGACGGCGTGATCATCGCCCCGATTGATCTCGACGCGCAGCATCTGGTTCGGTTGCGCCGGCGCAACGTCCCCACCGTGATCGTGGACCGGCGCATCGAGGGCTGGGACGTGGATTCGGTGTACGGCGATTCCTTCTCCGGGGCGAGGGCCCTGGTCCGCCACCTGATCCGCCTTGGCCATAAGCGGATCGCCATGCTCTCAGGTCCGGCGAACGCCTCGACCGCCAGGGACCGCGTGGCCGGGTATCGTATGGCCCTCTCTGAGGCTGGGATGCCCGTTGACCCTCGCCTCATCAAGCAGGGAGAGTACCGCATCGTGTCTGGTGAGGAGTTGGCCCACCAGGTGCTGGATGAAGGGCTCGACCCCACGGCGATCTTTGCGGCCAACAACACGCTCGCGGTCGGTGCGATTCAGGCGGTGGGGAAACGGGGCCTGCGCATTCCGCAGGACGTCGCCCTGGTCTGTTTCGATGATCTGCCCCACCTATCGTCGCTGTTCCCATTTCTCACCGTCGCCGTCCAACCTGCCTACGACATGGGGGTAAACGCAGCCCAGTTGCTGCTCAGCCGGCTGGACAGCGGGGCGAGTTTGCCGCCCCGCCACGTCGTGTTACCCATCCGCCTCATCGTCCGCCACTCCTGTGGCAGCCGGTTGCGGGATGGCCAACTCTGTCCCCTCAGCCTGCCGCTCCCCACAGAGGTGCAGATAGAAGAGATCACGATCGTCAAGCCGCTCAGGCCCGGCGAGCGGCCCGCTGACTCTGTACAGATCGCAGGGTTGACCATCTCTGCTCCTCTGAGGACGGGGGAGCCATCGGATTATGACAAGCCCGACGTCAACCGCTTGCTGAAGGCGCTGCGACACCAGGAAGCGGACCGTGTGCCACACCTCGAATTGTGCGTCACGAGCAGGCCGGTGTACGAGTACGTCCTGGAGCGTGAACTCAAACTCCTCGTGGAGGGCCGGGGCGACGAGCAGACCATCGCTCCCGAAGATCGCGTAGAGTTCGCCGGGCGCCTGGGTATGGACGCGGTGACCTGCGATTTCTTCTGGCAGCCGCAGCGCGTGCGGGGCGAGCCTGCCGCGGGCGGCTGCGTGGAGACCTGGGCCGACCTGGATGACCTGCAGCCTCCGCCGCCGTTGACCGACCAACTGAGTCGCCTGGAGCGCTACCTGCGCGCGGCTCAAGGGACCGGCGTGGGCGTGATCGCTCACTTTAGTTCGTTCTTCGACGTCGCGCTCCAGGTGTTGGGGGTATCAGAGTCCGCCAACGCATTCTGCGACGACCGGCCGCTGGTCGAGAGGCTGATGGACATCCTGCTGGAGCACCAGGAGAAGGTGATGCGGGTGGTGTGCGACCGTTTCGCCGACGACCTGGCATTGATCGTGGTGAGCGACGAATTCGCGCGCCTGGCTGGCCTGGCGGTTCCCGAGGGCGTGTGGATGGCCGTCTTTCCCCAACGTATGAAGCGGCTGCTCGCTCCCGCCAGGGAGCACGACAAACTGGTCACTCTGCACACCGCCGGCCGGGTGGAGGGCTTTTTGCCCACGTTGCACGAGATCGGCTTCGACGCCGTCCACCCGCTGGAACCGGAATCCAACGACGTCTTCGAGATCAAGCGCCAGTGGGCCGGCAGGATCGCGCTGATGGGGACCGTCCCCACCGCTCTGCTGGTCTCCGGCCGCGAGGGAGAGATTGAGGCGACGGTACGCGAATATTGCGCCCGGCTCGCTCCCGGCGGGGGCTACGTGCTCGGCTCTTCGCATGGCATCGTCGAGGGTGTGCTGCCGGAGAACCTGGTGGCCATGGCGCAGGCAGTGCACAAGTATGGTCGTTATGGGACCAGCGAAAGGAGGTGAGAGCGCGTCGAGAAAGAACCCGCTGTGAACGGATCCGTCTTTTTGAGGGTGTGTGGCTATCAGCCACCAGGTTGCTCTGGTCCGGCCCCTCTCGTGATTGAGCGGCTGGAACCAGGAGCAGGACAGTGGACGAGAGGGTGGGCACTGGGCCTGCTCTCACCATATTCTCATCAGCCAAGGAGGAGATTGCCATGAAATCCAGGATTTGGATGATCGTAACGTTGCTCGTGGTCGTGGCCATGCTCGCCGCGTGCGCCCCGACCACCGTCACCGTCACCGTACAAGTGCCGGTCAAGGAGACGGTCGAGGTCCCGGTGGAGGTCGAGAAAGAGGTGGAGGTCGTCGTTACCCCCACCCCCGAGGCCAAGCCGTTCGAGGGAGTCGAGGTCAACGTGCTGACCTTCACCGGCCCGCAGATTGCCGAGCCGCTCCAGCGGCGTGCTCCCGATTTCCAGGCGCTGACTGGTGCCAAGGTCAACGTCACCATCGTTCCCTTCAGCGACCTGTACCAAAAGATTGTGACCGACATGGCGACCGGGACGAACGCCTTCGACGCGTTCGTGTTCGCGCCGCAGTGGATGGTGGACTATATCGTCCCCGGCTACCTGGAAGATCTGACTGACCGAGTGGCGGCCGACCCGGCCATCCAGTGGGGCGACATCGCCCCCTTCTTCCGCGACTTTAGTGCTACCTACGGTGGGCGCATCTACACCATCCCGCTGGACGGCGACTTCCACATGGTCTACTACCGCACCGACCTGCTGGAGCAGGAAGGCATGAACCCGCCAGAGACCTGGGAAGAGTACGTGGAGATTGCCAGGTTCTTCCACAGCAAGGACCTGAATGGCGACGGCGACCCCGATTACGGGTCGTGCATCTCCAAGAAGCGCAATGCCCAGGCCTACTGGTTCATCTACTCCATCGGCAGCGCGTTCATCCAGAGCCAGGGCACCAGCCAGGGTGTCTTCTTCAACACCGAGACCATGGAACCCCTGGTCAACAACGAGGCCTTCGCCGCTGCGCTGGATGTCTACAAGGAGACCACCAAGTACGGCCCGCCGGATGAACTGAACCTGGACGTCGGCGACACCCGTTCGCTGTTCGTCGCTGGCCGTTGCGCGCTCTCCATGGACTGGGGCGACATCGGCACGCTGGCGATTGATCCGACCACTTCGGTGATGCAGGACAAGGTTGGCGCGGTCATCCTGCCCGGCTCTGCCCGCGTGCTCGATTGGGCCACCGGCACGTTGGTGGACTGCGACGAGACCACCTGCCCTTACGCCACCAACGGGGTGAACCATGCGCCGTTCGCGGCCTATGGAGGTTGGTCGGGCGGCATCAATGCTGGTGCTGCTCCCGAGGTCAAGGACGCGGCCTACGCCTTCTTCTCCTACATGGCCCAGCCGGCCCAGTCCAACGTGGACGTCACCATCGGCAAGACCGGCTTCAACCCCTATCGTACCTCGCAGTTCTTGAACCGCCAGGCGTGGGTGGAAGCGGGGATGAGCCCGAAGGCGGCCGCGGATTACCTCGGCGCCATCGAGGGCAGCCTGGCCAGCCCGGACATGGTGCTGGACCTGCGCATCCCGCAGAACCAGCGCTACCAGCAGATCGTGCTCGACACCGCCATCAGCCAGTTCCTGGCCGGCGAGATCACCAGGGAAGAGTGCATGCAGCAGATCTATGACGGCTGGGAGGAGATCACCGACGAACTCGGCCGCGATTCACAACTGGAGGCCTACCGCGGCACGCTCGGCGTCACCCGCTAGAGCGCGGTTGGTTCTATGACCTGCAACCTCAAGGCCGGGCCCGGGCCGGGTCGGGCCTTGAGGCCCTCTGCTCTACTTTATGATAGGGGGATAGGTGAATGCAAGTTGAACGACAATCTCAACACCCGGTTCAATCCGCTACAAGCCCTGGGCCCCCTCTCGCTTCGAGCAGCCGCTGGCGCAGGCTGAACGCATGGGCGGAACACCTGGCCGGCAGCGTCTTCATCTTGCCTGCCGTCCTGGTCGTGCTCTTCTTAGCCATCTTCCCGTTGATCATCTCCCTGTATCTGTCGCTGTCGCGCTTCAAGTTCGTCAAAGGCGGGTTCGAGATCAAATTCGCCGGGCTGGCCAACTATCGCAAGTTGCTGGTGGGCAGCCAGCAATCACGCTTTCTGGGCGTACTGGCTCCACCCTCACCCGCCGGTTGGCTGGTGTTCGGCATCGTCGTCGTGCTCCTGCTCCTGTCGCTCGTGCGTTACGTGCGCAGCGGGTCGCTCTCTATTGGCGGATTGTTCGGGCGCCTCGTCTCCAGTGCGGTGGTGAGCCTGGGGGCCTGGCTCCTGGTGCGGACGTTGAGCGCGGGGGGCCGGCCGGGCACGCTGGTCGTCACCTGGATCTACGTGTTCGTCGGCATCGCCGTTCAGTATCTTCTGGGGCTTGGCCTGGCGCTCTTGACTACCCAGCGTCTCCCTGGCCGCCGCTTCTTCCGCGTCATCTTCTTGCTGCCGATGATGATCACGCCGGTCGGGATCGCCTACACCTTCCGCATGTTGACCGATACCGACAAAGGGCCGTTCCAGCCCATCTGGCAGGCCTTGGGCCTGGGGCTCTATTCGTGGGTCAACGATCCGTGGGGAGCGCGCGTGGCGGTGATGATCGGCGACATCTGGCAATGGGCCCCCTTCCTGTTCATCGTGCTGCTGGCTGCCCTGGAGAGCATATCTGTCGAACAGATTGAGGCCGCGCTCGTGGACGGGGCCAACCGCTGGCAGATTTTCTGGCACATCAGCGTGCCCGCGATCCTCCCGGTCAGTACGACGTTGATTCTCATTCGGATGATCGAAGCCTTCAAGATCGTGGACCTGCCCAACGTACTGACGAACGGCGGGCCGGGTACGGCGACCGAGTCGCTCACGTTGCACGCCTTCATGACCTGGCGCGCGCTCGATCTGGGTGGATCGGCGGCCATTGCCTATTCGCTGCTGTTCGTCGTCACCGTGCTTGGGATGTCCTACGTCAATTTGGTTCGCAGCCGTGTGACGGAGGGATGATGAACGCAATCAGAACCTTGTTTCGGCGCAAATCACTCTTTGGCCCATCCCCCATCGGGATGATGTGCTCGTACCTGGTGTTGGGGATATGGACCGTGGTCGTGCTGTTCCCGCTCTATTGGCTTCTGGTGACCTCGTTCAAGCTGCCCGTAGACGTAAACACAGGGCCTTTTTATCTGCCGTTTGTGGATTTCAAGCCGTCGTTGCACGCCTGGCAGTACATCCTCGTCGGCGATCTGAGCAACGACACCATCCGGCCATACATCAACACCGTCATCGTCGCTCTCACCAGCAGCTCGCTCTCGCTACTCTTAGGGACGGCGGCCGCGTATGGCCTGACGCGCTTCGTGTACCGGCCGCGCCTGGGTGCGATCCTGACGTTCATTGGCTGCGTGGCGCTGGCCATCGTCGCCATCAACCTGGGAGCGCCCTGGCAAATCGCCATCATTGCGGGTATTGCTCTGTTTATTCTGTTGTTACAAACCATCGGCCGGCGCTTCAAACGCGCTTTGGGCAACAGCGACATCGCGTTCTGGCTGATCTCCCAACGTATGCTGCCCCCGGTGGCCGTCGTCCTTCCCATCTACATATTGTTCCAGCGCTTGCATCTGCTGGACACCCGGACCGCCTTGATCATCACCTACCTGGCAGTCACCCTGCCCATCGTCGTCTGGCTGATGCGGGACTACTTCCAGACCATCCCCGTGGAACTGGAGGAGTGCGCAGCGATTGACGGGGCGTCGCGCTACCGGACTTTCTGGTCCATCGTGCTGCCCCTGTCGGTGCCTGGCCTGGTCGCCACGTTCCTGTTCGTGCTGGTCTTTGCCTGGAACGAGTACCTGCTGGCCCTGTTCCTCTCGGGGGCGGATGCCCAGACGCTGCCACTGACGGTAGCCGCTCAGAACGCCACCCGCGGCCCGCAGTGGTGGTACATGTCCGTCCTGATTCTGATCATGATCGTACCCGTCATCGCCATCGCCATCGCGCTGGAGCGTTACATCGCGCGCGGGTTGTTGGTCGGCGCCGTCAAAGGGTAGCCTTGTGCCCGACAGGCCTCATATGGAACCCCCTGGCGCGGGGCGCGTTCGTCGGGCTCACGATGGCGCACGGGCGGGCCGAGATGGCCCGCGCCGTCCTGGAGGGGGTGGCCTTCAACCTGAAAAGCATCCTGGATGCCTTTCTGGAGCAGGGGGCACCCATCCAGGCGATGCGCTTGATCGGCGGCGGGGCGCGCAGCGCGCTCTGGCGGCAGATCCTGGCCGACGTCTACGGGCTGCCCATCCTGCGGCCCGCACTGGTGGCGGAGGCCACCTCGCTGGGCGCGGCGATCGCCGGCGGGGTCGGCGTGGGCCTCTTTCCCGACTTCCGCGTCGCCCGCACGATCGTCGCGGTCGAGGAGGCCGAGCGGCCTGACCCTGCGCATGTGGAGCGGTACGCCGCCCTGTACGACCTTTTCCGGCACACCTACACAGCGCTGGAACCCATGTTCAACCAACTGGAGGATCATCTATGAGCATTGACACGTTCAGCATCATCCACATCGCGCCCGAGTTCTTTACCGGGCGCGAAAAGACGCTGGTAGAGTCCGGCCCGCTGTCCGCCTCCACTTTCCGCTTCGACAGCGGCGTGTGTGGGCTGCGGCTCAAGAACGAGTCGGGCAGCCTGGTATTGTTGCCTTTCCAGGGGCAACAGGTCTGGTCGGCCGAGTTCGGCGGGCGGAACCTGACCATGAAATCCATGTTCGCCGAACCGTGCCCGACCCGCGAGTACCTGCACACCTACGGCGCCTTCTTGCTCCACTGTGGGGCGACCGCCATGGGAGTCCCCACGAAAGAAGATACGCATCCCCTGCACGGCGAACTGCCCAACGCCCCCTATCAGCATGCCTACGTGGTGGTGGGGCAGGACGAGCGGGGGTCGTACATCGGCCTGGGGGGCCAGTACACGTACACCGTGGCCTTCAACCACAATTACGTCGCCGAGCCACTGGTCAAACTGGTTGCGGGCTCCACGCTGTTCCAGTTGACGCTTGGCATCACCAACCTGAAGCGCTCCGAGATGGAGTTGATGTACCTGGCGCACGTCAACTTCAGGCCGGTGGACGATGGGCGGCTGGTCTATAGCGCCCACTGCACACCCCAGCACGTGCGGGTGCGGACCAGCATCCCCTCCCACATCCGGCCCCGGCCTGGCTACGTGGAATTCATCGAGGAGTTGGCGCGTCATCCCGAACAGCACAACCTGCTCGCGCCGGGGTTGATCTTTGACCCGGAGGTGGTGTTCTTTATAGATTACGTGGCCGACGCGGAAGGCTGGGCCCACAGCATGCAGGTGCACCCGGACGGCAGCGCCGACTATATCCGCCACCGTCCCGCACAGTTGGACAAGGGGGTACGCTGGATTTCGCGCACGGCGGACCAGGACGCGCTGGGGCTCGTCCTGCCTGCGACCGCCGAGCCGGAGGGGTACCTGGCCGAGCAGGCCAAAGGGAACATCAAGGTGCTCCCGCCCCAAGGTGTGTTCCGCTGCGAGATCGAGATGGGCGTGCTGGCACCGCCCGAGGCCAGGCGCATGGAGGAGAAGATCATCCAGATGCTATAGGTACTACTCCCTCTCCCTCCCAGGGAGAGGGCTGAAGTGAGGGTGAGGTCTACCCTCCCCCTGCCCCTCCCTGCGAGGGAGGGGAGAAGAATAGCACGACAATCACTATTAGGAGGACATGAGTATGGCGAATGTAAAGGACATCAAAGTGATTGCACCCCACAACCGCCTGGTCGGCGATATGCCAAAGATCGGCATCCGCCCCGCGATTGACGGCCGGTTGGGAGGGGCGCGCGAGTCGCTGGAAGAACAGACCATGAACATGGCCCGCTCCGTGGCCAGGTTGCTCACCGAAAACCTGCGCCACGCCAACGGCCTGCCGGTCGAGTGCGTCGTCGCCGATACGTGCATCGGCGGGGTGGCCGAGGCCGCCCAGGCCGCAGCCACGTTCGCCCGCCAGGGCGTGGGGGTCTCGCTCACCGTCACCCCGTGTTGGTGCTACGGCTCCGAGACCATGGACATGGACCCCATCATCCCCAAAGCGGTGTGGGGGTTCAATGGCACCGAGCGCCCCGGCGCGGTCTACCTGGCGGCCGTCCTGGCGGCCCACAACCAGAAGGGCTTGCCCGCCTTCAGCATATACGGGCGCGACGTGCAGGACTCGACCGACAGCTCGATCCCGCCCGACGTGCAGCAGCGGCTCTTGCAGTTTGCCAGGGCCGGCCTGGCCGTGGCCACCCTGCGCGGCAAATCCTACCTGTCCATGGGCAGTGTCTCGATGGGCATCGCCGGGTCCATCGTGGACCCCGGTTTCTTCGAGGACTATTTGGGGATGCGGGTGATGACGGTGGACATGAGCGAGTTCGTCCGCCGCATCGAGGAGGGCATCTACGATCAGGACGAGTACGCCCGCGCCTTGCCGTGGGTCCGCGAAAACTGCCAGGAGGGACGCGACCACAATCCCCCCCAGGTTCAACGCAGCCGGGCCCAGAAAGATCGCGACTGGGAGTTCGTGGTCAAGATGGCCATGATTGCGCGGGACCTGATGGTGGGCAACCCGCGGCTGGCCGCGCTGGGCTACGGCGAGGAGGCGCTGGGACACAACGCCATCCTCTCCGGGTTCCAGGGCCAACGCCAGTGGACCGATCACTTCCCCAACGGCGACTTTCTGGAGGCGCTGCTCAACTCCTCCTTCGACTGGAACGGCATCCGCGAGCCGTTCCTGGTGGCCACGGAGAACGACTGCCTCAACGGCGTGGCGATGCTCTTCGGCCATCTCCTGACGGATACCGCCCAGGTCTTTGCCGACGTGCGGACCTACTGGAGCCCGGCCGCGGTCAAGCGGGTGACGGGCCACGCGCTGGCGGGCTTGTCTGCAGGGGGCATCATCCACCTGATCAACTCCGGCGCCGCCACGCTGGACGCCACCGGCCATATGCCGGCTGGCGCTGGGGACGGCCAGCCGGCGATGAAGCCGTTCTGGGAGATCACGCCCGAAGACGTCACCAGGTGCCTGGACGCCACCTCCTGGTACCCGGCCTCGCTGGGGTACTTTAGAGGCGGCGGCTTTTCCTCCGGCTTCTTGACACGCGGCGGGATGCCGGTTACCATGTCCAGGGTCAACCTGATCAAGGGGCTCGGCCCGGCCTTGCAGATCGCCGAAGGGTACACGGTGGACCTGCCGGAGGAGGTGCACTACACGTTGAACGAGCGCACCGATCCCACCTGGCCGACCCACTGGTTCGTGCCCAACCTGACCGGCGGCGGGCCGTTCCAGGACGTGTACTCGGTGATGTACAACTGGGGTGCCAACCACGGCGTGCTGAGTTTCGGCCACGTCGGGGCCGACCTGATCACGCTGGCCGCCATGTTGCGCATCCCGGTCTGCATGCACAACGTGCCGGAGGAGCGTATCTTCCGGCCCAGCGTGTGGGCCGCCTTTGGGGCGATGGACCCACAGGGGGCCGACTTCCGGGCCTGCGCCAACTTCGGGCCCCTGTATGGCCGGCAGTAGGAGCACGTGGGATGGGCCTGTAGTGACGACTTTAGTCGTTGCCAGGGTGAAGAGAGCGACTAAAGTCGCCACTACGAACGGATTGAGCGGGCTTGAGGAGTAACGATGACATCAGTCAATGCAGAACCTCCATACCCTGAGAGGGCGATGGTAATCGCCGCCCACCCGGACGACATCGAGTTCGTCGTGGCGGGCACCGTGGCCAGGTGGGTTAAGGCGGGCACCCAGGTCACCTACGTACTGGTGACCCGTGGGGACGTTGGCAGCCACCAGCCCGGGATGACGCGCGAAAAGTTGGCCTGCATCCGGGAGGCGGAACAGCGGGCCGCCGCGCGCGTCGTGGGCGTAGACGAGGTCGTCTTTCTGAACTACCATGACGGTGAAGTGGAGCCGACCCTGGCGCTGCGCCGGGACCTGGTCCGCGAGATCCGCCGCTTCAGGCCGGACGTGGTTATCTGCTTCGATCCAACTCCCCTCTTCATCGGCGACGACTACATCAACCACCCCGACCATCGGGCCGTGGGCCTGGCCGCGCTCGACGCAGTCGCGCCGGCGGCTGCCATGCCGCTGGCCTTCGCCGAACTGCGCGCCGAGGGGTTGGAACCCCACCGGGTGAAAGAGGTCTGGGTCACGTCCAGCGCGGAGGCTGGTGCCTGGGTTGACATTACCGACACCATAGAGCTCAAGATCGAGGCACTGCGGCAGCACGCCAGCCAGTTCCCCGACGGCTGGGACCCCGCCGACATGCTCCGCCGGTGGGCCGCCGAGAGTGGAGCCAAAGCAGGCGTCCCCTACGCCGAGGACTATAGGCGCATGATCCTGGTCCGCGAAGAGGGTGGATAATGGATAAAGATCGTCTGTCGGACAGTCTGCCGATCCTTCAGATCCGCAACCATCACGTCGCCAGTTGCGGTACGCCGCCACGGATCGAAGAACGGCCACACCAATACCTGGGTTACTTAGAACGAATACGGGGAGCAGATGATCTTTCTGTTTGACCAGGACAATGGCACAGGAATGCTGTACGCCGGCGACGCCGGATGGGAAACGCCCTACGAGGTCGTGGACGGGGTGGCCATCAATCTGGTTATGAACCGGGAAGAATCGCTGTGGCTGCAAGCCTGCTGGGAAGCAACCACGTTCGGTAGACGCTAGCCTGACTGGGTTTGGCCGGTGCGACCGGCCTCTGCTACCGCAGGCCGCTGCGTATGCGACAATAGGGGAGGGATCCTATGCCTCGTCAACTGAACTTCCTGGCCTTCGACCTGGGCGCGGAGAGTGGCCGCGCGATGCTGGGCCAGTTCGACGGGGAGCGGCTCACCCTTTCAGAAGTGCACCGCTTCGTCAACGGCCCGGTGCGCCTGCCGGACGGCCTGCACTGGGACGTGTTGCGCCTGTGGACCGAGATCAAGCACGGCCTGGGGCTGGCAGTCCGGGAACACGGCGCTAACCTGGCCGGCATCGGCCTGGACACCTGGGGGGTGGACTTTGGCCTGCTCGACCGGGATGGGGCGCTAGTGTCCAACCCCTACCACTACCGCGACAGCCGGACCGACGGCATGGTCGAGGAGGCCTTCCGCCGCGTGCCCCGCGCCGAGATCTTTGAACAGACCGGCATCCAGTTCATGCAACTGAACAGCCTGTACCAGTTGCTGGCGATGGTCGTCCGCCGCTCGCCGGTCCTCGACGTTGCCAAGACGTTCCTGACCATGCCGGACCTGTTCAACTATTGGCTCACCGGCCTCAAGTGCTGCGAATTCTCCATCGCCACCACCACCCAGTGCTACAACCCCCGCCTCTCTCCCCTCCCTGGTAGGGAGGGAGCAGGGGGTGGGTCCCTTCCCCCCCTCCCTGGTAGGGAGGGAGCAGGGGGAGGGTCCCTTCCCCCCCTCCCTGGTAGGGAGAGGGCAGGGGGTGGGTTTCTTTCCCCCCTCCCTCCCAGGGAGGGGGTAGGGGGAGGGTGGGCCTTGCCCATGCTCGACCGCCTGTCCATCCCCACCCACATCTTCCCCCACGTCGTCCCCTCCGCCACCGTCCTGGGCGACCTGCTGCCGGCGGTGGCCGACGAGTGCGGGCTGCAGGCTCTGCCGGTCATCGCCCCCGCCTGTCACGATACCGGCAGCGCGGTGGCGGCGGTCCCGGCGCAAGGGGCGGGCTTCGTCTACATCAGCTCCGGCACCTGGTCGCTGATGGGTACCGAGTCGCCCGTGCCCATCATCAACGACAAAAGCCTGGCCTTCAACTTCACCAACGAGGGGGGCGTGGGCGGCACGTTCCGTTTCCTGAAGAACATCACCGGCCTGTGGCTGGTGCAGGAATGCCGGCGGGTGTGGGCACAGCAAGGAGACCAGTTCTCGTACGACGACCTGACCCGCATGGCGGCCCAGGCCGCTCCCTTGCGCTCGTTCGTTGACCCCGACCGCGCCGATTTTCTCAAGCCCGGCGATATGCCGGCCCGCATCCGTGCCTGTTGCCAGCGCACCGGCCAACCGGTGCCCGAGAGCCAGGGGGCTGTCGTCCGTTGCGCCCTGGAGAGCATGGCGCTCAAGTACCGCTGGGTGCTGGAGCGGCTCGAAGAGTGCCTGGGGCGCCGCCTGGAGCCTGTTCACATCGTCGGCGGGGGGACGCGCAACCGGCTGCTGAACCAGTTCACCGCTGACGCCACCGGCCGCCAGGTGGTGACCGGGCCGATCGAGGCGACGGCCGCCGGCAACGTCATCGCGCAGGCGATGGCGCTGGGGTGCGTGGCCTCGCTGGAGGAGGGGCGCCAGGTCGTGCGCAATTCCTTCGACATAGAGGCGTACGAGCCGGCCGATCAGGCCGGGTGGGGCGAGGCGTACGGCCGCTTCCTGGCCTTGATGGAGCGTGCAGAGTAGACCTCACCCTCACCCCAGCCCTCTCCCTGGGAGGGAGAGGGGGTGTGCTCCCCTCCCTGGGAGGGAGAGGGAGCATTGCAGGACCCCAAGAAGCCTGATTGGCGGACGGGAGGGAACGAGTGGATCAGGATGCCTCTTACTGTACTGGAGAGGACGTGGCGAAACGCCAGGGGTACCTGGAACAACTACGGCGCATCTTGCCTCCCAGCGCTCCATGGGAAGCGTGGCTGGCCCAGACGGGAGACTTGCCGCCCAACTTTGATGCGCTGCCTTCCGTGTACGACCTCCCCGATCCCCTGGTGCGGGAAATCACGGGCCATCCTGTGCCGGTCACCACTGTGAAAGAGTGGCGTATGCGGCGGGAGGAACTGGAGGCGCTCTTTCAGCACTGGGTGCTGGGCCGGGTGCCGCCTCCGCCGGGAGACCTGCAAGCCCATGTGCTCAGCGAGCGCGAGGAGATGGGGGCGACGGCACGGGAGGTGGAACTGACCTTCGGCCCTGGCCAGCAGGCGAGGCTGTGGCTCGAACTCTTGATCCCGCATGGCGCGGGGCCGTTCCCCGTGTTTATGACCCAGCACAACCATCGAGAGTGGGCACTGATTGCGCTGGCTCGTGGGTACCTGGGTTGCGTATATGCCGGAGCCGACTCGTGCGACGACACCGATAGTTTCGTCGCCGCCTACCCCGGCTACGACTGGTCGCGCCTGACGCGCCGCGCCTGGGCCGCCAGCCGCTGCGTGGACTATCTGACTGCCGTGCCTGAGGCGGACGTGCAGCGCATCACCATCGCCGGCCATTCGCGCAACGGGAAGCAGTCGCTGATCGCCTCGGCCTTGGACGAGCGCATCGCCCTCGTCATCTCCAGCAGTTCGGGTGCGGGTGGGGCGATGACGGCCCGCTTCAAGTCCGAACAGCATTTCGGCGAGGGCATCGAACTGCTCACCCGCGTCTTCCCCGCTTGGTTCCACCCGCGCCTGCGCTTCTTCGTCGGGCGCGAGTTCAAGTTGCCCATAGACCTGCACGAACTGGTAGCGCTCAGCGCCCCGCGCCCGTGCCTTTTGAGCATTGCGCTGAACGACGGTGTCGAGAGCACGTGGGCCATGCAGCAGACGTACCTGGCCGTCAGGCGCGTCTATCAGTTGTTTGGTGCGGAGGACCGCCTGCGCATCCTGTGGCGGCCCGGCGGGCACGAGACCTGGCCCACCGTCATCGAACGCTACCTGGATTGGTGCGACCTTCACTTTGGGCGTGGTACGCACCTGTTCCCGGAACGTTTCGTCTATCCCTGGGACTGGGAGGGGTGGCGCGATGAGAGTGGAGAACGGGTGGCCGTCGCCGATTTCCCGCGATGTGGATTGGACGATGCGCTGGTGCTGGGCGACGGATTGCTGGTCCAGGGCAAGGAAGACTGGGAAAGAAAGCGGGAGCAAATCCAGGCGCACGTCCGCTGGATGCTGGGTGTGGCACCGCCAGGAGCCACGGGCCCCGGCCAGGTCGTGATGGAGGGGGAACCGTTCCACGTCGCGGCCTCGTTGGGGCGAAGTGCGGCAGGGGAGGGGCTGGAGAAAGTCCAGGTGACATTCGGCGAGCACCTGTGCGGCGACGTGTACCTGCTCTCAGGCGTGCGCAACGCAGGCGGCAAGCTGCCGGCGGTGCTCTGGTTACACCCCTTCTCTCCCTCCAACGGCTACGTGGCGCCGTACCCCTGGTGGGAGGAGCAGGTCTTCCGCACGCTGGCCCGAGCGGGGTTCGCGGTGTTCTGTTTCGACCACGTCGGTTTAGGGCGGCGCGTCGAGGAGGCTGAGGGCTTCTATCAACGCCATCCCCATTGGTCGCTCCTGGGCAAGATGATACGCGATGCCCAGGCGGCGCTGGGTGCCTTGGCGGGGCTGAACTTTGTGGACGGGGTGCGTGTCTGGGGAGTGGGGTACGGCTTGGGCAGCCTGGTGGGGCTGCATCTGGGTGCGTTGGACGGGCGGTTGGCCGGGTTCGTTTCCGTGTGTGGGCCGCCACCCTTCCGGCTGGACACGCAAGAGAAAGGGACCGGCGGGATCCGCCGCTGGTCGCACCTGGCCATGCTGCTGCCGCGCCTGGGCTTTTTCGTGGGCCGGGAAACGCGAGTGCCCTACGACGTGCACCATCTGTTCGCCTGCCTGGCTCCCCGCCCCTTGTTGGTAGTCAGCCCCCAGTTGGACCGGGAGGCCACGTTGGAGGACGTGACACAGGCGGTCGAAGCGGCCCGGCCGGTGTACGCGCTACATGGCGCGGCTGACCGCTTGGAGCAGGTCGCGCCGGAGGATTACAACCGCCTCAGCCCGGCGACCAAGTCGCTGGTCGTAGAGTGGCTCATAGCGCAAGCCGTCTAATCTGCTTGCGGCGGACAACAGTCCGCCGGGCTGTGGGAGCGGCAGCAGACAGAATTGAGGAGACGTGTAATTGAACATTCACCAGTTTCGAGACCCACCCAAAGAATATCGCGAGGTGCCTTTCTGGTCGTGGAACGACGTGCTCGACCCGGAGGAACTGGTCCGTCAGGTGGCGTTGATAGACGAGGCGGGCTGGGGCGGCTTTTTCATGCACGCGCGTTCGGGGCTGCGCACGCCGTACCTGGGCCGCCGGTGGATGGAGTGTATCCATGCCTGCGTGGATGCCGCCCGTGAGCGCGGCCTGGGGGCCTGGCTGTACGACGAGGATAAGTGGCCCAGTGGCTTTGCGGGCGGCCTGAGCGTCGCCTCTAACCCCCAATACCGCGCCCGGCACCTGGCCTGCAAGGTGGACAACCGGCCCGCCCTGGTCGCCGAGCGTATCGCCACCTTCGCCGCCCGCGAGGTCGAGGGGCGGCTGGCAGACTTGCGCCCTGTGAACGTGCCGGACCTGGCCGGCGACGACGAGCGCGTGGTACAGTTCTACCCGCTGGTCTCGCCGTTGGGCCAGACCCGGCTCAACGATTATACCTACCTCGACGTGCTGAACCCCGTCGCAGTGCGCGCGTTCCTCGACGCTACCCATGAACCGTATGCCCGGCTCGTGGGCAGTGACTTTGGCAGAGCCGTGCCGGGCATATTCACCGACGAGCCGGGCCTCCTGCACCGCGGCCCCGGTGCCTCTCTGCCCGCCATCCCCTGGACCGACGACTTCCCGGCCTATTTCCAGGCCCACAATGCCTACGCTCTGCTGCCCTATTTGCCCGCGCTATTCTTCGACGCAGACCTGCCAGGCCTGGCAGACCTGGGAGGCCCTCAGAGGGTGCGGTACGACTATTGGCGCACCGTCACCCAACGCTTCCTCGAGAGCTACACGCGGCAGGTGTACGAGTGGTGCGACGCGCACGGCCTGGCCTACACCGGCCACTATAACGCCGAAGATAGCCTGCGAGAGCAGACGCAGTGGTTGGGTGCCGCGATGCCCCATTACGCCCACATGCACCTGCCGGGCATAGACAAGCTGGGGCGGCTGATCAACGCCGGCCCCGGCACGATCCTGACGGTCAAACAACTGGACAGCGCGGTGTGCCAACTGGGAAAGCCCCGCGCGCTGTGCGAGAACTATGGCTGCTCGGGGCAGGATTTCGCCCACACCGGGCGCAAGTGGATCGGTGACTGGGCCTACGTCCTGGGCGTCAACCTGAACACCCCGCACGTTTCCCTCTACAGCATGCGCGGCGAGCGCAAGCGGGACTACCCGCAAAACGTGTTCTACCAGCAGCCCTGGTGGCCCGAGAACCGCCTGGTCGCCGTCTATTTCGCCCGCCTGAGCTACGCACTCAGCCAGGGCCAGCGCGTGGTGGACATCCTGGTGATCCATCCGGGGGGCAGCGCCTGGGCGCTCTATCGGCCTGGCGCGACCTGGGAGGTGGATCAACTCGACCGGGCGCTCGACGGGTTACTGATGACGTTGATGCGTGCCCAGCGGGACTTTCACCTGGGGGATGAGATGCTGATGGAGCCAGGGGCAGCGGGCGAGGGGCGCGTGGTGACCGACGAGGCGGGACCACGGCTGGCCGTGGGACGCATGGCGTACCGGGTGGTGGTCGTGCCGCCCGGGCTCACGCTGGCGAAGAACACCGTCCAATTGCTGGGCGAGTTTGCAGCGGCTGGCGGCCCGCTGCTGGCACTGGAGCCGCTGCCCACGCGGGTGGATGGCCGGCCCGCTGCTGGGCCGGTGCTGCCGCCGGAGGCCCGCGTGGTGAAGCTCGCCGACCTACCCGCTGCTCTGGATCAGGTCCTGCCCTTCGACGTCCGTGTCCCGGGGCGGCCCTCGATCTGGGCCCATCACCGGCGTACCGGTGAGGCCGACTGCTACTTTCTGGCCAACACTGATCTCGACGCGGGTGGCGCCGCCACCGTTCAACTGCGGAACACCGGCCGCCTGGAGGCCTGGGACCTGGCCACCGGCGAGGTACGCGCGCTGCCTGGTACCCAACGCGATGGCGTCACCCAGGTCGTGCTCGACTTTCCGCCGGCTGGCTCCCACCTGCTCGTGCTTCACCGTGATCAGCCCCCCGCCCAGAACTCGGAAGTGTGCCAGCCTTCGGAAGACTTGAAGGCTGAGATCCCGCTGGACAACACCTGGCACCTGGCGCTGGAGGGCCCCAACGCGCTGACGCTTGATACAGTCCACATGCGCCTCGGCGAGGGAGAGGGCGGCTGGAGCGAGCCATTGCACGTCCTGGATGCACACGCCGCCATCGCCCGGGTGGGTGCCGGCGCGCCCTTCGCCCTGCGCTTCACCTTCGACGTGGCCGTCTGCCCCACCGCGCCGGTCTACCTGGTCGTGGAGTCGCCCGGTCGCTTCCACATTGCGGTCAACGGGCAGCCAGTGGCAGGCGGCGACGAGGGCTGGTGGACCGATATCTCCTTCCGCAAGTTGGACGTCAGCACGCTCGTGCGGGCCGGCCGGAACGAGGTCGTGCTCAGCGGGGTGTTCGCCCGGGGCGTGGAGCTGGAGAGCGTGTACCTGGTCGGCGATTTCGGCGTGGCCGGGCGGCGGCTGGGGGAGGAGGGCCGGCACACCGGCCAGGTCTTTGACCGCTATGCGCCTGATTTCCGGGTGACGGACCTGCCGGGGTGCGTCCGGGCGGTGGAGAGGGCGGACGGCCTGGGGGTGGACCTGACACGGCAGGGTCTGCCCTTCTTTGCCGGCCGGGCTGTACTGTGCCAGGCGGTCACGCTGCCTCCGCTCGACGGGCGTCCGGTGCTCGAGATACAGGGCTTGCGCGCCGCCGTCGCCCACGTGCGCCTCAACGACCAGCACCAGGGCACCGTCGCCTGGCCGCCGCACCGGGTGGACGTCAGCGTGGGTTTGCGTCCCGGCGAGAACGTGATAGAAATCGAGCTGGTGGGCACGCTGCGCAACCTCCTGGGGCCGCACCACCTGGCCGGCGGCGACCGGGCCTGGACCGGCCCCGGCGAGTTCCGCGACAAGAGCCGCTGGACGGACGACTACATCCTGGTCCCCTTTGGCCTGGATAGTGTCTGTTTGAAGGTTTTTGCAGCTACAAGGAGCTATACCCATGGCTGAACATGAGGTACTATACAACCAACTGGCCGAGAAGTTGAGCGCGCAAGGCGTGGACGTGGAGGCCGCCAAGTCCGCCCTGAAGGCGCAACACATCGAAACCCCCTCCTGGGGCTACGGGAACAGCGGCACCCGCTTCAAGGTCTTTGCCTGGCCCGGGGCGGCCCGCGACGTGTACGAGAAACTGGCCGACGCCGGCTTTATCCACCGCCTGACCGGCGTCGCGCCGTCGGTGGCGCTGCACATCCCCTGGGACAAGGTGGACGACTGGCCTGCGCTCAAGCAGTACGCCGCCGGCCAGGGGGTCCACATCGGCGCCATCAACCCCAACACCTTCCAGGACGACGTGTACAGGTTCGGCTCCATCTGCCATCCCGACCCGGCCGTCCGGCGGCGGGCGGTGGACCACGTGTTGGAGTGCGTCGAGATCATGGAGACCACCGGCTCACACCTGCTCAGCCTGTGGTTCGCCGATGGCACCAACTACGCCGGCCAGGATAGCATGCGGGGGCGCAAACATCGCCTGGAGGAGGCGCTGGCCGAGGTGTACGCCGCGTTGCCCGCGGAAAGCCGCATGCTGATCGAGTACAAGTTCTTCGAGCCAGCCTTTTACCACACCGACCTGGCCGACTGGGGCATAGCAGCGACGGTGGCGCGCCGCCTCGGCCCCCAGGCCCAGGTGCTGGTGGACACCGGTCACCACGCACCGGGGACCAACGTCGAGCACATCGTGGCCTTCCTGCTCGACGAGGGGCTGCTGGGTGGCTTTCACTTTAACAGCCGCAAGTACGCCGACGACGACCTGATCGTTGGCACGGTCAATCCCTTTGAGCTGTTCCTGATCTACAACGAGATCGTCGAGGCGGAACGGGACCCCGACGGGCGGGTCTCGGCCTGCGCCCGCAACGTCGCCTACATGATTGACCAGTCGCACAACCTCGAGCCCAAACTGGAGGCCATGCTGCAGTCGGTGCTGAACTGCCAGGTCGCCTACGCCAAGGCGCTGGTGGTGGACCGGCAGGCGCTGGCCGCGCGGCGGGCCGCACAGGACGTGCTAGGGGCCTATCGCGTGCTGGCCGACGCCTACGAGACCGACGTGCGCCCGCTCCTGGCGCAAGTGCGGGTCGAGATGGGGTTGCATCCCGACCCCATCACGGCCTATCAGGCCAGCGACTATCCGGCCCAGGTGGCGCGGGAGCGGGGCAGCGCCGCAGGCTCCGGCGGGGGCTATCCGGGTGCATGACTCTCGAACGCTGATGAACGCAGACAAACGCAGACCAACGCAGATCGCTGTATTCCTGTCTGCGTGTATCTGTGTTGATCTGCGTGCATCTGCGTTCTATGCAAAGAGGAGAGTATGAACAACCGTCAGAGAACACTGGCCATCCTGAATTATCAGAGCTACGACCGGCTGCCGCTGGTGCATTTTGGGTTCTGGGAAGAGACCCTGCACAAGTGGGCGGCCAAGGGGCACGTCACTGTGGAAGAGGCCGTGAACTGGAAGGACGGGAATCGCGCAGACGCGGCGATCACCCAGCGGCTTGGCTTCGACTTTAACTGGAGCCACTGTTTTGACCCGGACGCGGGGCTGCGGCCTGCGATTGAAGAGCGGGTGCTGGAGGAACTGCCCGACGGGGCGCGCAAGGTGCTCAACGAGGACGGGGCTATCGTCATCAAGAAGGAGGGGGTCACCTCGATCCCGACCGAGGTGGACCACCTGCTCAAGGGCAGAAAGGAGTGGGAAGAGTTCTTCCTGCCCCGGCTCCAGTTCTGCGAGGAGCGGGTTACGACCGCGAGCGTCAAGACCGATCAAGAAGAACTGCCGTTCGGTCAGGGGGGCCTCGACTACCTGCGACGGGGGGAGTGGGAAACCCCCTACGGCCTGTACTGTGGCAGCCTGTACGGGCGCATCCGCAACTGGCTGGGGCTGGTGGGGTCCGCCTACTTGCAGGTGGACGACCCGGCGCTGTTCGACGAGATCATCCAGACGGTGGGGGAACTCTGCTACCGGTGCACGGCGCGGGTGCTGGAGGCCGGCATCCAGTTCGACTTTGGCCACTTCTGGGAGGACATCTGTTTCCGCAGCGGCCCGCTGATCCACCCGCGGGTGTTCCGGGAGAAGGTCGGTCCCCACTACCGGCGCATCGCGGACCTGTTCCATCGTCACGGCGTCCACCTCGTCTCGCTGGATTGCGACGGCAACATTGACACGCTGGTCCCCATCTGGCTGGAGAACGGCGTGAACACCATGTTCCCGATCGAGGTGGGGGTGTGGGGCGGCAGCATCGCGCCGTGGCGGGAAAAGTACGGCCGGGAACTGCGCGGCGTGGGCGGGATGGACAAGCGGGTCTTTGCCCACGACTATGCGGCGGTGGACGCCGAGATCGAGCGGCTCAAGTCTCTGGTGGACCTGGGCGGCTACGTCCCCTGTCCCGACCACCGGCTGGCCCCCGACGCCAGGTGGGAGAACGTGCAGTACTATTGTGAGAGGATGAGGAAGGTGTTTGGGGCGTGAAACGTGAAGCGTGAAACGTGAAACGTGAAGCGTGAAACGTGAAACGTGAAGCGTGAAACGTGAAGCGTGAAACGTGAAACGTGTTGCGTGTTGCGTGTTCCGTATTGTGTGTTCCGTCGTGGACTGCTCACGAAACACGGACCACGAAACACGCTCCACGTAGTATGAGTCATCAGGGAGCCTTATGCAACACAATGATGTTCTGTCCCAACTTGTCACTATGTCGAACCGCCTGGGGGACCCGGCGCTGGATTGCGCGATGCTGGGGGAGGGGAATACCTCGGCGCGGGCTGACGCCGAGACCTTCTGGGTCAAGGCCAGCGGCACCGAACTGCGCACGATTGACCAGGCCGGCTTCGTGCGGGTGCGCTTCGACCGGGCGCTGGCCCTGCTGGAGCAGGGAGACCTCAGCGACGAAGAGGCCAAGGCAGGCCTGAAGGCGGCCAGGGTGGACCCGGCGGTCGCCGCCCATCCATCGGTCGAGACGGTACTGCACGCACTGGCGCTGCAACTGGAGGAGGTCAACTTTGTCGGCCACACCCACCCCACCGCCATCAACGCGGTTCTCTGTTCCCAGCAGGCCGAGCAGGCGATGGCAGGCCGGCTCTTCCCCGATCACGTCGTCTATTGCGGCCCGGCCTCGGTCTACGTACCCTACACCGACCCCGGGGTGCCGCTGGCCCGCGCGGTGTACGAGGCGATTGACAAATATATCCACGAGTACCACGAGGTGCCCAAGGTCATCCTGATGCAGAACCACGGCCTGATCGCCCTGGGGCGCACGGCGCAACAGGTGGAGAATATCACCGCCATGGCGGTCAAGGCGGCGCGGGTGCTCCTGGGTACCTACGCGCTGGGCGGGCCGCGCTTCTTTACGGCGAGGGACGTGGCCCGCATCCATACCCGCCCCGACGAACTCTATCGGCGGCGGGTGAGTGGGGAGTAGCACGGGGATTAGTGATCAGGGAGCAGGGAGCAAGAAGCGGGAAGCAGCGGGAGTCTGCGTTCATCTGCGTGCCACAAGGAGGCCAAAGATCGAACAGCGCATCGCCGACCTGGAGACGAAACTCAACGATTTCGATCCTGCCGTCCGCGCGGAGGCGCTGGCGGAACTGGCCTCACTGGCCCGGCAGGGGGCGATCCCATGCGAGCCGGAGGCGGACATGCAGCGCGGCTTCCGTGCGCGCGGCTTCCGCGCCAACATGCACTGCCACACCTTTTTCTCCTTCAACGCCTACGGCCTTTCCCCCACCGGGCTAGCCTGGCTGGCCAAACGGCACGGCTTCCGCCTGGCCGGGATCGTGGATTTCGACGTGCTGGACGGCGTGGACGAGTTCCTGGCCGCCTGCGACCTGGTCGAGATGCGCGCCAGCGCCGGCGTCGAGACGCGCGTGTTCCTCCCCGAGTTCGCCACGCGCGAGATCAGTTCCCCCGGCGAGCCGGGTGTGGCGTACCACATGGGCATCGGGTTCACCTCGGGCTGGGTGCCCGGGGAGGTCGCCCCCATCCTGGCACGCCTGCGCGAGCGGGCCGCTGAACGCAACCGGGGGCTGGTGGAGCGCGTAAACGGCCACCTGGCCCCGGTAGCGATTGATTACGAGCGGGACGTGCTGCCGCTCACGCCGGGCGGCACCGCCACCGAGCGGCACATCATCGTCGCCTACGTGCGGGCGGCGGAGCGCACGGTCGCCGATCCGGCCAGCTTGTGGGCCGACAAACTGGGGGTCGAGCGCGAGCAGGTAGTCGCGCTCATCGGCGATGGCCCCAAATTCCAGAACCTGATCCGCGCCAGGCTGATGAAACGGGGCGGCGTGGGGTACGTGCAGCCCGGCCCTGGCACCTTCCCCGGCGTGGACGAGTTCCACAGGCTGATCGTGGCGTGCGGGGCGCTCCCGTGCGCCACCTGGCTGGACGGCACCTCGGCCGGCGAGCAGGCGATGGAGGAGTTGCTGGACCTCCTGATCGGCAAGGGGGTGGTCGCGCTGAACGTCATCCCCGACCGCAACTGGAACGTCGCCGACCCCGAGGCCCGCCGCGTCAAGGTGCAGAACCTGGTCCAGGTCGTAAGGCTGGCGGGAGAGTTGGCGCTGCCGCTGAACGTGGGGACGGAGATGAACAGTTTCGGGCAAAAGTGGGTGGACGATTTCGACGCGCCGGAACTGGCCCCGCTGCGCCAGCCGTTTATGGACGGTGCGTACTTCATCTACGGGCACACGGCCCTCCAGCGCGCGCTGGGGCTGGGCTATCAGAGCGAGTGGGCCAGGGCCCACCTGCCATCCCGGCGGGAGCGCAACGCTTTCTACACCCGCGTGGGGCGGCGGGTGGAGCCGGGGCCGGCGGGGCTGGCCCGGCTTGGACGACTCGACCCGATGATGTCGCCAGGTGAAATCCTGGCAAGGTTGGACGGGTAGTTTGGATCACGAAACACACGAAAGGGGACACGAAAGTCGCGAGAAGCCTTTCGTGGATTTCGCGCGATTTCGCGACTTTCGTGATCCAAATCCCTTCGAGTTTTGACGAGACACCAACGGAGGTATCGCTATGGAATCACCGAATTTGCTGAACCTGGGGTTAGGCAGCCTGCCGCTGCTATCCGACGCCGAGACCCGCTCCATCTCCGCCGAGAACCCGGCGGGGGAGCGGGGCGGCGGGGCCAAGGAAGTGCCCGACGAATGGAACCCGGCCTCGATGCTGGGGCCGGGCTGGAAGGTACGGCCGTGCATCACGCTGCAGCCCGGCACGACCACCACGCTGGCCGACGTCGCCGGGCCGGGCGTCGTCCAGCACGTCTGGATCACCGCCAGCGCCGAGGCCTACCGCGACGCGGTGCTGCGCTTCTACTGGGATGAGGAGGAGCAGCCCTCGGTCGAGGCTCCCCTGGGCGACTTTTTCTGCAACGGGCACGGCCTGCGCTACAACGTGAACTCGTTGCCGGTGGCGGTCAATCCCTCGGGCGGCTTTAACTGCTACTGGCCCATGCCCTTCCGGAAGCACGCGCGCATCACGGTCGAGAACCAGCGGCGGGAGCCGATCGGCGGCTTCTTCTACCAGGTTACCTACGCCCTGACGGAGGTTCCGGCGGCCAGTGCCTACTTCCACGCTCAGTGGCGCCGCTCCATGACGACGCGCCAGCAGCCCGAGCATACGATCCTCGAGGGGGTGCGCGGGCACGGCCACTACGTGGGTACCTTTTTGGCCTGGACCCAATTCTCCAACGGCTGGTGGGGGGAGGGGGAGATCAAGTTCTACCTGGACGGCGACGCCAGCCATCCCACCATCTGCGGCACCGGCACGGAGGACTATTTCGGCGGCGCGTGGTGCTTCGACGGGCAGACCTACTCTACCCCCTTCCTGGGCTATCCCCTCTACCGCAAGGAGCCGGGCGAAGTGCCGCGGCACGGCCTCTACCGCTGGCACGTGCTGGATCCCATCCGCTTCAAGCGCGACCTCAAGGTCACCATCCAGGCGCTGGGCTGGTGGCCGAACGCCAAGTTCCAGCCGCTCACCGACGACATCGCCTCGCTGGGCTACTGGTACCAGGCGGAGCCGCACGCCCCGTTCCCGGAACTCCTGCCGATCCAGGAGCGGTGGTCGAGGTAGCGCCGCCGTAGAACAGGCGGCGCTGGGAGTGGGGATGCGAACCCAGCACCGGCTCTTCCAGGTGCGGCCTCGGCGAGGGGCCGCGCCGTAGAACAGGCGGCGCTGGGAGGGACGTGCTGCCAGAATGGAGAGAAGAAACCTATGCCTGATAAGATAGCTGTTTACCGGCGGGGCGATGCGCCGCTCCCGAATCGTAACTGCCTGTGGCCACTGTACGGCGCGGGCTTCGAGAACCTGGGACAGGATGGGCAGCCGATCGAGGTGCCGCTGCCCCAGTACGGGCCCGACGAACTGCTCGTGCGCCACGACGCCTGTGGCCTGTGCTTTTCCGACATCAAGGTCATCCGGCTGGGCGACCAGCACCCGCGCATCTTCCGCGACATCCAGGCCGACCCGGTCGTGCTGGGCCACGAAGTGAGCCTGACCGTCGCCGGTGTGGGCGAGAATCTGCGCGACCAGTACCACATGGGCGACCGCTTCATCGTCCAGGCCGAAATCTACGTCAAGGGCGTCAACCTGGCCTACGGCTACATGATCCAGGGGGGCCTCTCGCAGTATAGCGTGATTGACCAGCGCATCCTCGACGGCGACGACGGCAACTACCTGCTCCCGGTCCAGCCCTCCACCGGCTACGCCGAGAGCGCGCTCACCGAGCCGTGGGCCTGCGTCATCGCCGCCTACCAACTGAAATACCGCACCAGCCTCAAACCCGGCGGCACAACCTGGATCATCGGCGCATCTTCCACCCCCCTCCCCCCAGGGGGAGGGCAGCAGCATCTCTCTACTCCCCTCCCTCCAGGGGGAGGGGCTGGAGTAGAATCCCCCCTCCCCCCAGGGGGAGGGGCTGGGGGAGG